>OLIQ01000948.1_pt1 | contig 11266 bp, 6 predicted proteins | sample 1609631 | NCBI WGS metagenome assembly OLIQ01 (sample SAMEA4350114, study PRJEB24818) | metagenome | biome: human; feature: gut; material: faeces | place: Denmark | collected 2013-09
CATTTGCCCTAATATACATATTATTATAAGAAATAATTGTAAAATAATGACTTTTTTTACCTAAATCTTGACGATTTTGCATAAAAATGCTATAATCGAAAAAAGATTAAGAAAATTCATGTAAACAGTAGGCTACATTCCATTATGAGATGCAAAAAGATTTATGGAGGTTTATGCTTTATGATAATAACATCTAAACGAAAACTAACATCAAGTGTGGCAGTCTTGTGTGCCTTAATGATACTCATAGGCATTTTTCCTATGAATCTTTTCAGCGGAAAAAAAGCTGATGCGGCAAGCATAACTTTAGAATCGAAATATGTCTATTTGGATATATCAAACTTTTCTGATGAATGGAATAATAATGTCTATATGTTTGTTGATACTTGGGGTACTTTACAGAAAGGTGAAAAAATTTCTGGTACAGATATAATTCGTTGGGATAAGAGCGGTTGGGGAAATATTGGACATATCTTTGGGTTCAGTTGCTTTGATAATTGGAACGATATTAAAGCTCAAGATTATAGAAGAACTACTATGACATCAATCAATTTAAGTGATGCGGGTGCCAAATATTTTTACTGGGACGGAAGTTCTACAGCTATAATAGACAGTAAAACAGTATATTCAATTAGTGTTTCAGATACGCCGATTTCAAAAAGCTTAGAAGGCAAAACAATAAACTTCAAGGATATGACAGGTAAACTTGCAGGAAATATAACTGCTATATTTACCGGAGCTGAAGTTACAGAAACAAGTTCAAGTCTTACAAATAATCAAATAACAATTCCTAATGATATAAATGACAAACCTTATACAACAGTAGAATTTAAAAATGGTGATATTTCTCTTGGAAAATATAATCTATTTAATGAAAACAGCAGTGGTGTTACACCGATAAGTTATGATGAAAATACTTGTAATACATTCTACTATGGTGCAACAGAAAATCTTTCTAATAACTCGGTGATTTCTTATTGGGGAGCTGAGCCATCAACAGCAAGTAATTCTATAAATAACAATAAACTTTATCTTGATAAATTCTTTTTTGATACAACTTCTGGTGTTGTACCAACTATTACAATAAAAGATTCTAATGGAACTTTTACACAAGATTCAGATGATGATAGTACTTACAGCTATATAATAAATACTTCCGCAACACAGCAGGATATTATAAGCGTTACATATAATAATATGAGATATAATTTCCTTTGGAGCGATTTATCTAAAAACAAGTTGAGTATTAATGGAAGTATAGCAAGTATTTCTGGTGTTTATAGCAATAGTGATGGCTTGGATTTATATTTTGATGCAACCCTTTCAAAGCTATCATATTTAGGTTCAACGGATAATAATGCTACAATGCCTATACAAGATAGTAATGCAAAGATGTTTGTTCATTTGTTTGGAGCAACAGATGGTTCAACAGTTGGTTATGAAATGACAAAATTATCTTCAAAGACAGTTGATTCTAATACATGGTCTGATGTCTATTTTGTAAATATCAGTAAGCAAGATGTTGAAAAATATAGTAAGGTGGTTTTTTATAGTAGTACTAATGGAGGCACATGGCCTGATGCTTATGCTAATGCAAGTAAAACAGAAGATTTAGATTTACCTAAAAATACAAATAAGACTTGTTTCTATGCCGATTCAAGTGATAAATGTATTTATGATAATAGTATGCGTTCAGGCTACTGGGATAAGGTCTATACCATTCGTGATGCAGAATCAGGCAAGAATAGCACAGTAGTAGATATTAAAGCATCAAACTTTAGTAGCGAAAAGAGCAATTACGGAAGTACTGAAGTAAATTATGTAAACTCTACTTTCTATGATTACTATACAGATTTTGAGTTGAACGGTAGTAACCGTGATGATTATGGAGCGTCAATTGGAGCGTCCCAAAGAAACTGGGTAAATTTCAGACAGTTCGACCAAGCTCTTAGTGATTATTATAAAAATAAAGGTGTAAGTGTCAAAGACGCAATTTATACAGGTCATTTTCAGCCAACATATAGTGACTGGGGTTTTCCTTTTAGTGATATAGCTAATACTATGGATTTATATGGTTGGAGCAACAATAAAAGCGACGATAACTATAAAACTTTTATTTCAAATAATAACTCTAATGTAAATTCAGATGGTACGGTAAAGATAGGGTCAGATGGATATTATATGTATGCAACACAGGGTATCGTTAATAGTAGTTTGAATAACGGTGTTCTGAAAACGCATGATGGCAAAGCGGCTTCACCTTATTTTGACGAGGATTTCCTCAACGGAAACAATAGCAAAAATGCAAAATTAGGTAAGGTATATAACAATGTTGCTTTTCCTTTTACAAAGAAAGATGTCTTTGGAGAGGGAGTTGATTACTGGTGGTATGATAGTGCAAGCAAAACTCTTGCAATGCAAAAGGATACCGAAAGCGACAATTACTACTTGGCAGATCATTCTTCAGATAGCGATAGGAGTTGGAGCAAAAATTTAACCAGTTCAGGTAAATATAATGGGACGGTAGACACTGTTTCCAACACATATGGTTTGTTCCCATTTAACTATGGTGATAAAAGTTCAGTTGATAATACTGGTTCTACATATAATTATGGTTATGGAGCAAAGCTTGAGTTTAAATTCCGTCTTACAGATGATGGAAAAGTACTCAATAGTAGTGGAGACAAAGTAGATATTAAATTCCTGTTCTCTGGTGATGATGATGTTTGGGTTTATATCGACGGAAAGCTTGCACTTGATGTTGGTGGTGACCATGGTCAGGTTACAGGTATGTTAGACTTTGCTAATAAAAAATCTTATGTAAGCAGGGTTAAAAAATCAGCTAATAACTCTGATGTATCGGGAGGCTCTTCAGTAAGGTCAATAACATATCATGCTGATGGTGAATCCGGCACGATAAATAAACCATATGATTTCCATCAGGAGAAAGAGTTCACTCTTGAGGGTGATAATTCTGCCGAACATACACTTACCATGTACTATATGGAGCGTGGTATGTGGGAATCAAATATGAAAGTTGCATTTAACTTCCCTGACAGCAGTGAACTTGAAGTTGAGAAAACTGTTGATAAGAGTGATGTTAATACAATGTTCTCTAATCTCTTTGATGAAAACGAAAACTTTGAGTTCCTCATTCAGAATCGTGTAACACACTTTGGCACAAAAGCTGCTAATGGTAGCACAGGATTGACAACGCTTAACTTCGCTGAGAATTTCACGGGTAATTTATCTGTAACATCTGAAGGTAATATATTTGAAAAAGTAGCTAGCTATAATGGACAAGATAATGTTGTACATTGGTTTGCTAATTACTCAAATGAAAATAATGAATATACACAAGTAAGATTAGGTAATTTAAGTGCTGATGATAGTCAATCGAAAGATATAAGCGAAATGACTTATCTTAACTTTAAAGCCTATATTGCCAATGATATTGCATCGTTAAATAATATGTATATTCAATTAACTGATGTAAACGGCAAAAAGCTTTATGGTTTCTTAGATGCTAATAAGGTTAAGGATACTGTTCTTAGTGGTAATGCTTGGTCAAAAGTAACTGTAATCTTAGATAAGCTTACTGCGGAAAGTGGTTTTGATAAGACTAAAATTAGCACTATAAGTTTTCAGTATAATATTGAGTGCAATGTTTACCTTGATGATTTCATCTTTAAAAAAGATGCTACTTCCATAGGTACAGGCTTTACTACTGCTCAAGAAAACATTCCTGACTATGGTTCAGCTACAAGCGGAAATCTCGAAAATACAAAAAATGCACAGTATTATAAAAAGGATAGTAGCTCTTCATCTTCAAAGGGTACACTTGATTTAGTTGATGAAAGTGGTAATTTCTACTTAAAGAATAAGCAATTAGTTACTTTCTATGACCAGTTCCGTAGAGGAAGTTATATTTCATTAAAAGAAAATCTTAGTGCATCTCAGAAGAAACTCTATACGACTACATATACTGTTTACGAAGATGGCTCTGCTGTAACAAGTATGGCAAGTGGAAGTACAGTAACCAACGGCAGTATCTCGAATCTGAAAAATGTTACTGGCACAGCCGTAAATGACGGAAGAACAGAAAAGCCAGACAGTAGTTCCTCATTAGCTAACTATACAGGTACTAAGCCTGATGCAGATACTATGGTTTTCCGTTCGTATACTAACCCGGACGGAACAAATCAAAGCACAAAGTTAAAGGTTCAATTCAATAATAAAGTAAATGTCGGAAGCATCAAGATTACCAAAGATAAGGTTGGTAATGTAAACTTAGTAGGTAAATATAAATTCTATGTTGAGTTTAAGAATGTCGGCGGTTCTGGCTTGGAGGGCGCTAATTCTATAGTATCTAATGTTATTGAGCTTGGAGTTGGTGAGAGCAAGACAATCACAGGTATTCCAGTAGGCACAGAATATATTATCCACGAGGTTGATGAAAACGATGATGGCGCAGTGCTTAAAAAAGTTACAACTGGCGGTAAAGATGTAACTATCAGCCAAAATACAGTTAATGGAACAGCTACTCATTCAGTAACAGGAACAGTTGTTGCTAAAGAAACTGAGTATTCATATACTTTCTATAATACTCAAATAGCTACAATGGACCTTAAAATTAGTAAAAATTGGTTTAATGTAGATGAAGCTGATAGAGATAAATATATTCCTACTGCTAATGCAGTAAGATTCTGCTTGCTTCGTCGTTCAACTGATAGTTCTTGGAGTAAAGTTCCTAACTATGAAAGTTTTACATTAGATTCCAGCTGGGAAAAGACAATTACTAAGCTTGAAACATATGATGATAATGGCTTCCAATGGCAATATGCTATAAGAGAATTAGACAAAGCGGGTAACCCTATTGATAATGACAATACGACTACTATCACCGCTGCAAGTGGTAATGTAACTTATAAAGTTGAATATACTACTAGTACTTCTTCCAATATTACTACTGGTTTGATAGTAAATAATACTCGTATAGTTCAAGATATCAGTATGCCAGAAACTGGTGGTGAGGGTGGAAGCCCTAACGAATTTAACTTCGTTTTATTTGGAGCAATAGCCATAGTATTAGCAGGTGGTTTGTTGCTATTAAATAAAAAATATGCCTTTGTGCATATAGGCAAGTCATCAAAGGAGGTACGATAATCCTCCTTGAAAAAAGTTATAGATTATCGGTTAAGTGCGTGGCTATAATTTATAACTAAAAAATAAAAGAATTCGCACAAAATAATATTATCCGATATGGAGGTAAAAAATTATGAAAGCTAAGAAAATTTTCAAAGGAATGACCGCTGCTGCTGTTGCTGCTGTTCTCGCAGCATCTATGGTACCAATGACTGCTTTTGCTGCTGCTCCAGGTTATGATGATTTAACAGCTCAAACAGTTAAAATGCCAGCTACTTTGGAAAACGCAAAATACAATGTATATCTTGTAGCCTCTGCGGCTCATAAGACTGGTGATGCAACTGGTGTATATGAGTATACCCTTGAAACTGGTTTTACTGGTGTTACAAATTTTGCTGTAGATGCTAATAAGAGATTAACTTATAAAGGTTCAGTCCTTAGCGCTTCTACATCTGCTTCTGATCTTAAGGAACTTGCTGATGCTTTGGAGACAGCAAGTTCAAGTGCTACTGCTACTGCTGTTACAGGTGGCAGTAACCTTGGAAGTGGTGACTCTTTAACTCTTGCTCCTGGTTATTACCTTGTTACAACAACAGGAACACAAATGAAGTCTGCTCCTATACTTGTTTCTGTTACAAATGCAGCTAAAGAACTTACAGCAAAATCATCTGACCTCACATTTGAGAAAAATATTGTAAGTGTTAGCAATGGTACTGTTGATGGTACTGCAGATAAACATAAAACTGCTGAAGTTGCTATAGGTTCAGAAGTTGAATACGAAATTAAAACAAACTTCCCTTCATATAGTGACGAAGTTGTAACAGCTGTTAATAAAGATGATAATCCTTTAGATATTACAAACTTTGTTATTAACGATAATCCAAGCAGTGGTATTACCCTTAAAGATATTGTAGTTAAAGTTGATGGCGCAGAAGTAGCGGAATCAGCTAATACTTATAGCCTTGATAAAAATGTTACTACAGGCACAAATGGAGGAACAGGTTTTACAATTACATTTGCTGATGCCTATGTTGTAAGTAATATGGATAAGTCAGTTGTAGTTTCATTCAAAGCTGATGTTAATTCAAATGCAGCTTCTCAGACTGCTATTCCTAATGACGCTATACTTAATTTTGATAATGATTATGCAACAGGTGGCGGCGATGGCGAACTTAAAGATGAAACAGACATTTATAGAACAGACCTTATAATCTATAAGACTGACGAAGCAAGTAATCCAATTGCAGGTGTTGGCTTTACAGTTTACAAGACGAATCCTGCTACTGATGCTGGCGTAACAAAGGGTGATGCTATTGGTTCGGAAAGATTTACAGATGATGAAGGTAAAATCACAATTACAGACCTTCCAGCTGGCACATACATAATTTCAGAAACCACTGTACCTGCTAACTATAAAAAGGCTGATGATGTCACTATTACAATAGAGGCTACTAAAGATACTGCTTCTAATAAGTACACAGGTGCATATAAATTTACAGGTACTGATAAAATTTCAGATACTGAAAATGATAATATGAAGACAATTGTAAATATTAAGGGTCAGGAACTCCCAGGCACAGGTGGAATGGGTACAATCATCTTCACAGTTGCTGGTGCAGGCGTAGTACTCGTAGCTGGTATCATGCTCATCGTTTATATGAAGAAGAGAAAGATTGAGGAATAATTTATACTTATTCTTTAATTTCACTTAGCTAATCGTTAAAATCTGCTCCGCTTCCGCTTTGGACGGAGCAGGTTTTCCAAGGGGCTTGGCTCAAAAATGGGGCAAGCCTCTCGGAAAACTTTGCGAAAGGGCGTAAAAACTTGAAACACAAAAAGCTTAAGAAATGGCCGCTCTTTGTTATGGCAATACTCTTTATCGTTGGTGTTGCGTCCATTCTTTATCCATTCGTGGGTAATTTGGTTTCGGTTATGACCGCCAATGTTGTTATCGGCAGCTATGATAATGAGGTTAAAAACCTCGATACATCAGAGATTGATGAGCTTTTCGCTAAGGCTAATGAGTATAACAAAAGCCTTTATAGTGGCTCGAAAACCGATATAGACGCAAAGTGTCTTAACCGCACAGATGGCATAATGTGCTATGTAGATGTACCAAAGGTTAATATCTATTTGCCAGTATATTACGGAACTTCTAATGAAGTTCTTGAAAAGGGCTGTGGTTATCTCGAAAATACCTCTTTGCCAGTTGGTGGCAAAAACACGCATAGTGTAATTTCAGGACATACGGGTTTGCCGAGTGCAGAGATGTTCACACAGCTTGACCAAGTCAAAGTAGGCGATATGTTCTATATACATATCTTGAATGAAGTCCTTGCTTATAAGATTGATAAAATTCAAGATGTTAAGCCAGATGAAACAGATACTCTTAGGATTGTTTCTGGCGAAGACTATGTCACACTATTAACTTGCACACCTTATGGCATAAATGACCGCCGACTTCTTGTGCGTGGAACTCGTGTTCCATATACTCCTGATGAAAATAGCGGAAGTACTTCAGAAATTCCCGACCCGCCTACATCTGATAACACACTCTCTCAAAATGTTATCAATCAGATTCTCGTAATCGGTGCGATTGTACTTGTTGCTATTATCGTTTTCATTATTGCTTGTATAATACTTCATAATGACCGTAAAAAAGCGGAAAAACGCATTAAAGATAAGCAATCAGATGAAAAACAGGAGGAATAGCAATGGGAACAATAAAAAAGCGTGTAAAACGCAGGCTTCCTCTGGTGTTCATTTTTCTATTTTTACTTGTTGGCATTGCAATTTTTATGTACCCGAAAGTTAGTAATTGGCTTTCGGTATATACATCTCGTGTAGAAATTGGCTCATATAATAATGCCGTCAAGGAAATGGACAACTCACAAATTGAAGCCCTCGAAAAAAAAGCAAATGATTATAACGAAGCCCTTGCAAAAAAAGATACGCAAACACTTTCAGTAATAAACTACGAAGCACTTCTAACCGTCACAGACGCAATCGGCTATGTAGATATTCCTAAAATAAATATTTATCTGCCGATTTTTCACGATATGTCCGATGAGGTTCTCCAAAAGGGCGTAGGTCATATGGAGGGAACATCGCTTCCAGTTGGTGGAAAAAGCACACATGCAGTTTTGCCGGCACACACAGGCTTGCCATCTGCGGAGCTTTTCACAGACCTTGATAAAATGGAACTTGGCGATGTATTTTATATTCATGTTCTTGGAAAGGTTCTTGCATATAAGGTTGACCAGATTAAGGTGGTTTTGCCCGAAGACGATAGTGATATACAGATTGTCGAAGGCGAAGACTATGTCACACTTTTAACCTGTACACCATATGGCATCAATGACCATAGACTTCTTGTTCGTGGAACTCGTATTCCATACGAAGAAGAAGTAAAAGAAATTGCTACCACACCGCCAATACAAGATGACGGAGAAGAACAGCTTTCAGTAGAAGTTATAGTAACTATTGCAGTGATTGTTCTTGCTATAATAATTATAGCAATAATTTTGTTGATACTTTTCTTGCCAGTAGGCAAAGAACGCAAAAATAAAAAAAGAGCAAGCAAAGAAAAACAAAAATCTTAGCAGGAGGAAATTTTATGAGATATAAATATCTGAAAAAAATCGTAGCAATGTTTCTGTTATGTGCCTTTGCAATAAGCTTTTCGGTTATAGGTGTTAATGCAGCCGATACAAAGCTTGGCTCAATAACCGTTGAGGTAAACGAAATACTTCAAGGTACACAGCTAAAGTTGATTGATGTTGCCGATTATGTCAATGGAAGCTATGTAATGAATGATAATTTCAAAGATTGCAAAGTTTCTTTTGAAGGTTGGTCAGATACAAGTACAGCTAAGAAAATCAGCTATACACTTGAAGAATATGCAAAAAGCAATAATATTTCTGGCATAGTAAACGAAGTTCAATCTGACGGAAAGGCATATTTCACAAATCTTTCAGCAGATAAGGTATATCTTATAATTCAGCCTGATGAAGATGATGAATATATAATTCAGCCGTCAATAACAGTTATGCCTTATATGAGCGATAATCAAGAAATATATGATGTCAATATAAAGGCAAAGTTTGCAGATAATTCAATTTTCAGCCAGTCCGCAGTAATTTTGAATAAGCGTGGCGATAATACAGAGCCTCTTGCTGGAGCAACTTTCAGCTTCCAGAGCAAAATTTATTATAATAATACCGAAAGTATTCCAGATAATACCGAGAAGGGTTCAGATGCTCAGGGCAATTATTATTGGAAGTCTTACGCTTCGGATTTAACTACAAATGCACAAGGACAGATAGTTATTAAGAAACTTCCATTTGGAACATATCGTTTTATAGAAACTCAAGCTCCAATCGGATATGTACTGGATTCAACTCCTCGTGAGTTTACATTATCAAATCACGGTTCAGTCAAGCTCGAAAATGACCGTTATGTTCGTAGAGCGGGTACTATTGCAGAATTAACAGTTGTTAATACTAAAGAGATTATAGATAGTTCAGTTCCGTCTACACCAACACCACCTGTAAAAACTTCTGACGACTCAAATAATACACCATATATATTTATGTTCTGTATTGCGGGTTTGCTTGTTTTTGCAACAATTAAGAGCTATTCTCTAAGAAAGAACAATAAATAAAAATGATTTTTAATATGCACCGTGGAAGTATAACTTGCTTTCAGGGTGCATATTAGTTTAATCAATATTAGAAATTTTGCGGCAATTAAAAGTTTCGCTACAAGCCTTTTTTCAAAGGCTTATAGGTCAAGGGCAAGGCTCTTGGTTCTGTCCACAGACAGCGAAATGCTTTATACTTATTAAAACTTTAAATAATTACTAATATATAGTTATGGAGAAAATGTAATGGTGAATAATATTTTTGATTATATGTTCTGGCGTGGCGATTTATCCTTTAGTGAAAGAGAATTTAATGATGTTGATGGGGTTATCCTTGCAAGATTGTCTTACTTGCCGTTTGAGCTTATAATGAATCAAAATTCCAGTAAAGAAATAACAATCGCAGAAATGGCAAAAAAGCTGATAGCTTATCCCAATATAGAAAATATGGTCATACAAAAAGAGGATATTCAATTTTTGAATGAACTTTTGAATAGTAGGCGTTTTAATAGTATGAAATTGTTTGCTTATGTAAATAAAATTGATGAGAAAACGCAGACGCAATTTTCTGCTATTACAATAAAAATCAATGAAAATGAGCTTTATATATCCTTCCGAGGAACAGACAATACACTTATAGGTTGGAAAGAAGATTTCAATATGGGCTTTGTCTTTCCAGTGCCTGCACAAGAATTAGCTGTTGATTATATAGAGAGAATCGCATCAAGACATAGTGAAAATATGCTTATCGGTGGACACTCAAAGGGTGGAAATCTTGCAGTTTATTCAGCGGCATTTTGTAGTGAGGCTGTTCAAAATAGAATAGAAATCGTTTATAATTTTGATGGACCAGGTTTTGATGAAAAAGTTTTGCAAAAAGATGGCTATAAGAGAATTTGCGATAAAGTTAATACCTTTGTGCCTCAATCATCTGTCGTAGGAATGTTGCTTGCTCACGAAGAAAGATATATCATTGTACATAGCACACAACTTGGACTTTTACAGCACGACCTTTATTCTTGGAGTGTGCAGATAGATAGTTTTATTTGCCTTGAGGCTGTTGATAATACAAGCAGATTTATTGATTATACACTCAAAGCGTGGATTGCAAATTTAGATTATGAACAGCGTGAGAAGTTTGTTGATACTATGTATACAATTCTTACAAAGACAAATGCCAATACTGTAAAAGAGCTTGAAGGCAATCTTTTTATGAATGCAATAACTATGCTGAAATCAATCAAAGACCTTGATGAGCCTACACGCAAGGCATTAACTCAAGTTTTTATGTCGCTTTTAAAAAGTACAAGAGTAGGACTATTGCATGTTGTCATAAATAAAGACCTGATTGTTAAATAATGTAGATTGTTAGTTCATAGCAGCTTTAAGTTTAGTTCATTATCAGAGGTATAGGTTTTACTTAAAAAATTGGTGAAATTTTCAACTTTTGTTAAATGAGAAAATAAGCAAATTTTATTC
>OLIQ01000972.1_pt1 | contig 11092 bp, 10 predicted proteins | sample 1609631 | NCBI WGS metagenome assembly OLIQ01 (sample SAMEA4350114, study PRJEB24818) | metagenome | biome: human; feature: gut; material: faeces | place: Denmark | collected 2013-09
TTGTATCTACATTGACCTCATCCTTGTTCTCAATCCATCTGATATGCTCATATGGCAGATTCTCTAGTCTGATCTGCACATTATACTCATTTTCAAGTCTGAATTTAAGCACGTCAAACTGAAGCACACCGACCACGCCGACTATGATCTCTTCCATGCCGCCCTTGTACTCCTGGAACATCTGGATAGCACCCTCCTGCGCTATCTGTGTAACGCCCTTTACAAACTGCTTTCTCTTCATGGAATCAACAAGTGATACCCTCGCAAAATGCTCAGGTGCAAATGTCGGGATGCCCTCAAACTCAAATTTATCCTTTGCTGTCGTGAGTGTATCTCCTATGGAGTATACGCCCGGGTCAAACACACCTATGATGTCGCCCGCATATGCCTTGTCCACTATTTTTCTCTCATCTGCCATCATCTGCTGCGGCTGTGAAAGCTTTAGGCTCTTGCCTCCCTGCACATGGTATACCTCCATGCCGGCTGTAAACTGTCCGGAGCAGATTCGCATAAATGCTATTCTGTCCCTATGGTTTTTATTCATGTTGGCCTGAATTTTGAATACAAATGCAGAAAAATCCTCTGAAAAAGGATCAATCATTCCGATGTCAGATTGTCTTGCTGTCGGTGCATATGTCATCTTAAGGAAATGCTGTAAAAATGTCTCAACACCAAAGTTTGTGAGAGCAGAGCCGAAAAATACAGGTGAAAGCTCTCCCTTTGTGACAAGCTCCATATCAAAATCGGCACTGGCACCATCCAACAGCTCAATCTCATCCATGAGCTGACTTTTAAATTCTTCTCCGATCTCATCGGAAAGAGCCGGATCATCTATATGGATGATCTTCTCCGAGCCCTCTTTTGTACCCTTTAAGGTATCTGCAAAGGTCATGACCTCCTTACTGTTTCTGTCATACACACCCTTAAACTGCTTTCCTGAGCCTATCGGCCAGTTGATAGGACATGTCGCGATGCCCAGCTCTTTTTCGATGTCATCGAGAAGCTCAAACGTATCGTTGGCATCACGGTCCATCTTGTTTATGAATGTAAAAATCGGGATATGTCTCATGACACAGACCTTAAAGAGCTTTCTGGTCTGTGCCTCAACACCCTTGCTCGCATCAATTACCATGACGGCCGAATCGGCTGCCATGAGTGTACGGTATGTGTCCTCTGAGAAATCCTGGTGTCCCGGTGTATCAAGGATATTGATGCAATATCCGTCATAATTAAACTGTAATACAGATGAAGTAACCGAAATACCTCTCTGCTTTTCTATCTCCATCCAGTCCGAAACAGCATGCTTTGCCGTAGCCTTTCCCTTTACCGAACCGGCCTGGTTTATTGCCCCTCCGTACAAAAGAAACTTCTCTGTCAGAGTAGTCTTTCCTGCATCCGGATGGGAAATTATTGCAAATGTTCTTCTTTTTTCTATTTCCTGTCTTAAGTTATCCACTGATATTTCCTCCAAACAAAATCAGAGTATAGTATAGCTTAAAACGGTTTCCATTTCAAGACACTAAAAATTTATGTATCAGTCCATCGTCGATATGACAATATTTGATGCCCCGATATTTGTCTTGCGCTTGATAATGTCCTCTATCTGAGCTCTCTTTTCATCAGTCACATCTTCCTTTCCCACAATCACATCACAGCATTCATCACTGAGACTTACCACAGCATTCTTAAATCCCTTTGCCTCCAGCATCATCTGGGCATCCTCCTCCATCTGTGCATTTTCTGTCAGCTTCACCATGGCATCGACCGCGCTCTTCTTCTCGGCCTCTGACACTCCTGCATCATCGATAATCTTCTGCAGGGCCTCCTTGTTCTTTGAGCGCACCTGTTCGCGCCCCAGCTTAACCTGTGCCACACACTCCTCGCTCTCTGTGGATGCACTTGTCAGTACCGTTTCGCCGGCATTTAATATTTCCTCTGTCGAGTCTGTCTCAAGCGCAACCTCATCTGATACCTGTGTATCCTCACATTCCTTAGACTCCTTTGTATCTGCCTTTCCATTTACAGCTTCGATTTCAGTGGAAAGCACATCCTTTGCATTCATAAAGGTATCCCTGTTATCGTAGCTTATGTAACCGACCACTGCCAAAAGAAGTGCAAGTGTCGTAATAATTATCTGATTTTTATGGCTGCCTTTCTTCACTTTTATTCCTCCCTGGATATCATTTTTGCTATTTTTATTTTATGCATGGGCACATCAAATAATGCAGAAACCGCATTAGAAATATCGTTGTTTACCTGTGGGCTTCCTCCGCCCTGCGCTACCACAAGCACTCCTGAAACAGTCGGTTTGTCCGTGCTTGTGACATAAGGTACGCTTGCATCCTCGTCATCGTATATGACCGTAGTCTTTTCAATGCTCTCCGAGGTCTCCTTAGTATCCTTATCCACTATCCTTGTGCCATCGTCTGACAGCGTAATCATCACAGATACCTCACCCACACCGTCCATCCTTTCAAGAATACCCTCAAGCTTTTTTTCAAGCAGCTTCTCATATTCTTCATCATCGCAGGTGCTTTCACTTACTGACTTTGCTTTAGCTTTCTTTTGTGAATTACTACAGGTCTTTTTATCCTCTTTTACCGGAAGCACCACAATAAGAAGCAGTACTCCAACAAGTAAAATCACTATGTAGTCAGTTTTCTTCAGCTTCGAAAGCCGTAAACAAATCTGTCGTATCCGCGTCATATTCATACGAAATCCCCTCTATTTTCTTTGTAAGCTCAGCAAATCTCATGTCATATTCATACCCTGCCGCAAGAGGCTTTAGAATAATGACCGCCAAAAACACCCCAAGCATAAACCTAAAATACCTCCTGTACTGCTCCTTTGGCGTTAAATATGTCATTACCATGAAAAAAAACGCCAGATACAAATAACTCTTCATGCCCTATCAACCTCCCATAAAGCTTGTAGATGCACATACTATCGCAATCACTATAAAAAACAATATAGATGCATCTCTTATCACGATATAATACAGATTTCCTGCCCTGGCAACGGCTTCTATGCCCTCCACAATCCTGTTGTCTGAAACCGGCTGCAGCGCAGCGGAAAGCAATCTGTACATCAGCGAAAAGATTAGTGTTTTTACAAGCGGGGTCAGCACAATGAAAAAAAGCACGATAATCGCCGCCATACCAACACTGTTTTTTATGAGCATCGCACAGCCAAGCATAATTTCACCTGCACCCTGCCCAAGCCTCCCCACGCCCGGTATCGCCTGAAAACTTTTTAAGATAAGGCTTTCCGATATTTTGTCCTTTGCGGGAGCAATCATGGCCTGGACTATGCCTATGCCTGCCACTATCTTTATGGATGCCTTCATTATTTTTGTAACTGCTGATTCAATAAACTCTGCAAGCTTTTCAAGCTTCTTTTCACTAGATACGTGATTGAGCACCTCAAGCACCAGAAACAGATGAATTCCCGGTATGAGCACCAGCTTTATAAGCCACTCCACTACATAAATGAGCACAAATGCCAACATGTAAAAGCCTGATGCCGAAAATCCTTTTCCGGACGCAAGAAGTACTGTCGCATATGCCGGCACAAGCGCTGTAAGATAAGTCAAAAGCACATCAATACAGCCCTTTGCCACATCAGACAACACAAAAAAAGATGCCATAAGCATTGATATAACCGATGCATACATAAAAAGAAAGCTTACATTGTATACATAATCCTGCCGCCAGAAAATAAGCCTTGAAAACACCATAAAAAGTATCGTATAGCACAGCACATTTATAATAACAGGCTTCACCGCCGCTATTTCATAAAAAAACAGCTCATAAATATACTCACAGATTTTTTCACCGGCCTTTTGATTTCCTGCCAGAATGGCATCCACTATATCCGAAAACGATAGTCTGTCCGGCAGATAATCCTTTGAATATTTTTCAATCTCTGACATATCTATTTTTTCAAGCATCTGCTGCTCAATTTTATCTGTAATTTCGGTGTCCGACGCATACACAAAACACTGCGGCAAAAACACTACAGCCAATATGATTATTATCAAAATATATTTTTTACAAATCAAAACAGCTCTCCAATCAGCTCTATCAGACAAGACATCACCGGAATTGACATCACAACAATTGCTCCCTTCGCAAAAAGCTCTATCTGCGATGCAATTGCGCTATGACCACAGTCCTTACAGATTGAGGATGAAAACTCCGCAATATATGCAATCCCAAGCATCTTTACCATAGTGACAAAAAATGCCGGTTCCACAGGAAGCTTTGAAAGAAGTCCTTTAAAAAACTCAATTGTTGTGCCGAGCCGCTCCAATGCAAAAGCAAAAATTATAATGCCACAGGCTACTGAAAGAAGCATTGAAAGCTCAGGCCTGTCACGCTTTAAAAGCACTGCAAAAAATACTGCCGCAATTCCTATTATCCCAATCTTCAACATGTTACAAAGAAAACATATCCTGCATTGCCTTAAACAGCTCACTTATATATGGCACAATCCAGAACAATACAATAACAAGCCCGGCCAGACTAAGCAGGAAAGTCATTTCCTCCCTTCCACTGTGTTTTAAGACCTGTCCGAGCACCGTAATCACTATTCCAAGTGCTGCTATCTTAAAAATAATCGAAATCTCCATCATCAAGTCCTTTCATCGCATACAACAATATGTTTAATCGGATTACCACATTTTTATACAAACATTTTTATATAAGCAATATTATATAAGCATTATTGATATCATAATCCCTCCCAAAATACCCACAGGACAAATCACCTTCATTTTTTCAACATAATCTTTCCTGTAAAAATCTATCTGTTTATGTATGTCCAAAGCACATTCCTTAAGCCGCTGCTCCATCGCAGCTGCATTTTTTTCAAAAAATGCACCTCCCATTTCAACTATCATTTTCTTTATTTTTTCATCAGATACCATGCCGCAAAGCACAGTCCCCCACACAGCCTTCCAGCCCTCATCCCCGCTTTTACAGCTCCTGTTTGAAAGCACTTCTCCCATTCTCCTGCATCCCTCATTAAACACCTCGCTCTTTCCTCTTATGCTGTTAAAAAACTGTGGTGCCTTCATTCTTTCCCCTGCCAGATAAAATGCCCCCTTTTCAAGCAAAAGCATAAAATCATACAGCATCGCTATATCTGCCTTTTTTCTTTTGCTGTAATCGTTTATCAGCCCCGATACTGCAAACAGTACTATACAAAAGCCTGTAAGCTTCATCATAAATGCTATAGCGCCTCACCCCTTTTTCATCATGGTCTATAAACACAAACCGTTCTATGGCATGTGGCAGAATTTTTCTTCGCAGATCATCTGCATTGGTGCCATGCACACTGCCAAGTATCCTTATTCCACAGCTCACAAGCTGGTTTAGTGCCTCGATATCGCTTTCTCCTCCCAGCTCATCCACCGCAATCACATCCGGGGACATAGAGCGCAAAAGCATCCTCATGCCAAGTGACTTCGGACAATTATCCAGCACATCACTGGAATTGCCTATATCGTTTTGAGCCACTCCCAAGTAGCACGCTGCTATCTCCGAGCGCTCATCCACCACCGACACCTTAAGTGCGTTTTTTCCGTCACAGCCATCTGAAAGTATTCTTATACAGTCTCTTAAAAATGTTGTTTTTCCTTCTCCCGGCCGTGATATAACCAATGTATTGTAAATGCTGTTTTCATACCGGATATAAGGCATCAGTGGCATTGCAACGTCCCTTATCTGATGGGCAATTCTGATATTCAAGGACGCTATCTCACTGACTGCTGTAACCTTTCCTCCATCGCAGCCCATCTGCCCTGCAATTCCCACACGATGACCTCCCTCCACTGTAAAATAGCCTGCTGCAAGCTGCGGTGCTATCGCGTGGAATGAATATCCGCTCAGATAATTTATCATCTCCTCAATATCGCTATGTGAGATATACACTCCTGCTCTACATCCTCCCGCAAACATATACTGCACATGCTTTCCGGCGCGCACCCTGATTTCCTCCAGACCACACGGCATGTACGCTTCTGCCTCAGCCTTCATCTTTTGTGGCAGATAATCAATTATATCCATATTTTTCACTCCTTATCGCCACTTCGGTGGCAGGTCGGGATGGGGCTCACGCGTGTGGCTGCAGTGTCGCAGAAGCGTATAGCGGAGCTATTTAGAGTCTGTTAAATTATGCTTTGAAGCACAGAAATGCCGAGGCATGGACGCCGAGGCAAGGAGATATCGAGCCAGGACGGCGAGTATCGACGGTTTCGTCAGGCATAGAAGTACTTACTGCATAATTTATACAGAGTCTTAATAGCAAAGCGTAGCTTCTGCGACACTGCAGCCACACGCGTGAGCCACATCCCGACCTGCCACCGACAGTTATTCAAATAAAAAAAGGACACAGACGATTCTGATAAATCATCTATGTCCTATTTATATTACATGTCCAATTGTTTTAGAACGTGAAAATTATTATTTTTTACATCCTGTCAGGAGCTGAGAATCCAAGCATATCGATACAAGCCTCAAGTATCTCCTTTGTGAGCACAAGCAGCGAAATATATGACTTCTTAAGCTCTTCATTCTCCTCAGAAAGAATCTTTGTGTCATGGTAGAAGCCGTTGAATGCGTTGGCAAGCTCGTAGATGTATGCACATATCTTGTGTGGTGCAGACTCCTCGTATGCACTCTCAATTGTAGCATTGAACTTTGCCAGAGAGAGCATGAGATTCTTCTGTCCTGCATTGACTGCCGGCATGATCGCATCCTTCAGTGCGCTGATGTCGCCACCCTTTGCCTCATACTTTGAGAGGATTGACTTGATACGCACGATTGTATAAAGGATATATGGACCTGTGTTACCCTCAAAGGATGTGAATCTGTCGATATCAAAGATGTAATCCTTGCTCGCCTGATTAGACAAATCACCATACTTGACTGCTGCAAGCGCTACAGTTTTGGCTGTCTGCTCAGCCTCCGCCTCGTCAATATTTAAATTCTCTTTTTCCTTCTGGTTTTCCTTAATCTTATTGAGCATCTCATCGTCAATTTCCTTGAGGAGGTACTCAAGACGCATTACTCCACCGTCTCTTGTCTTGAAAGGCTTGCCGTCCTTACCGTTCATTGTTCCAAAGCCGATATGTACAAGCTCTGTAGTATCAGGTACTATGCCTGTCTTTCTTGCGCAGCGGAACACCTGGATAAAGTGCATTGACTGACGTGCATCTGCCAGATAAATCACACGGTCAGGGTTGTTCTCCTTCATACGCATAACAAGTGTTGCAAGGTCTGTAGTGCTGTAAAGTGAGGCTCCGTCAGACTTTAGGATGATACATGGCGGAATCTCCTTTGTATCTGTATCTTCCTTCACATCCACAACCAAAGCTCCCTCACTCATATGTGCAAAGCCCTTTTCCTTCATCATTTCAACCATCCCAGGTACATATGGCTGTGCATCCGACTCGCCCTTCCACAGCTCAAAATGAACATTCAGATTCTCGTAATTTCTCTTAAGGTCTGTTACAGAGACATTCATGATGTGTGAAAGCAGTGCCTGATAGCCTCTCCTGCCTCCCTGAAGCTCCTTTGTGGCAAGAAGTGCTGCTTCCTTGAAGCTCTCATCTGATTTTGACTTGCCGCTGGCTGTCGGATAGATGTCCTCAAGCTCTGATATGGTAAACGGTGCTTCCTTCGGGTACTCTCCTGTATAGCTCTCATCAAAATAAACGAGTTCAGGCTTTCTCTCGCGAAGCTCTGTGATGATAAGTCCCATCTGAAGTCCCCAGTCACCGAGATGCACATCACCGATCACATTGTGTCCCATGAACTTTGCGATGCGCTTAACGCTCTCTCCGATTACTGCCGAACGAAGGTGTCCTACATGAAGAGGCTTTGCAACGTTTGGTCCGCCGTAATCCACTACTATAGTGAGTGGCTTTTTAGCCTTCTCCAAGCCGTATCTGCCCTCGTCATCCTTCATATCGTTCATATATTTTGCCAGAAAAGCGGTATCCATTTTGATATTAAGAAATCCCGGCTTTACTGATTCTACTGACTCAAACATCTCATCTGACTCAAGGAGCGCCGCTACCTTGTCTGAGATCATAAATGGTGCACACTTATACTCTTTTGCCGCTGCCATTGCTCCGTTACACTGGAACTCACAAAGGTCCGGTCTGTTTGAAAGTGTAACCTTTCCGTACTTCTCGTCATATCCTGCACTGACGAATGCCTTTGTCACTTCCTCTGATATCAAATTAATCAGTTTTTTCATTGTATTCCTCCTGATATATAGCTGTTTTGCGTCAAACAGCGAATATACTTATATTAGCACACAAATGAATTGCTTTCAATATCAAGTTCTATGACCTATTTCTTTATTCCTTCTGCTTTGCAGCATAAAACTCTTCTTTTATCTGTGTCAAAAGCCCTGGAGTTGTGATTACATCACAAAATGTATCTGCCATAATTTTTGCGGCATAGCATATTGCATCATGCGCCTTGTCAGTCTTTCCGGCCTCCAGATATTCCTGTGAATGTGGCTGTGCATCAGGCTTTGTAAATGCAATCCTGATGCAGGAACCCGGAATCTCATATAGCACATTTCCAAAATCTGTAGAGCCTGTCTTTTTTCGCGGTGCCGCTATGGAAGGTGCTTTTTCATATGCAGCATTTTTCATAAGGAGGTCATTTACACTGTGGCAGACTATCTTGCTCTTAAAAGGCAGGTCTCTTTGTATATCGTAGGTCGTGTCTGTCATAAGTGCCGCACCCTTTAAAATATTGTAAAATCTCTCAACTACCGTGTTAAGATAGCTTGTGCTGTATGAGCGAAGTGTATATTCAGCAACGGTCAAATCCGGAACTACGTTTGGCGGTCCTCCGGCATTTCTTATAGTATAGTGCATTCGTGTATCGTCCTTCACATGCTCACGAAGCATCTCGATAGCATGAAATGATAAAAGTGCTGCATCCAGTGCACTTCTGCCCTCGTCCGGACTGATAGCCGCATGACTCTTTACTCCGTGAAACGTGACAACAAAATTCTCCAATGCCATGCATTTCTCATCAACTGATGTATTTGGTGAACCATGTGACATGAGTGCAAGATCAAGCTCCTTCATGTAACCAGCATCAAGCATAACTATCTTACCGCCCAGTGTTTCTTCTGCCGGTGTGCCATATATCACAAGCTTAAACGGATAGTCTTTCATCACCTCTTTTATCGCAATTGCAGCTCCGATTCCTGCCGGTCCCTGCATGTGATGTCCGCACGCATGTCCAATATCTTCAAGTGCATCGTACTCCACGAGTATTCCAAGTACAGGTGCTGTATTTTTCTCCTCATCATCTACTGCCGCCCTGCAGTTATCCCATGTTGCCCTAAAAGCAGTATCAAGCGCTATTCCTCTCTCAACAGTGAATCCCTCATTTTGCAGATAGTCGGTCAGCAGTTCCATCGACTTGTATTCTTCTGCACTTTTCTCTGCAAAATCATATATTAAATCTGCCATTTTACATAATTCTGCCCTATGCATTTCTATTACTTCACCTAGAAGCTTTTTCAAATCCTGCGACATAATTTAATCACACCTCCGAATAGTATGAACCATCACTATTTAGTATCCAATCATAAGTGCGCCAAGCATAAACAGACAGCCGAGTGCCGTCCAGATTCCAAACAATGGAAGCATGAATTTGAGCCATTTACTGTAAGGAATCTTTGAAACTGCAAGATATCCCATGAGTGACGATGACATTGGAAGCACTGAATTTGAGAATCCATCTCCAAGCTGGAAAGCAAGTACAGCAGTCTGGCGTGATATGCCTACAAGGTCTGAAACAGGCACCATAAGCGGCATTGTAACCGCAGCCTGGCCTGTTCCCGATACGATAACACAGTTTATCAATGACTGGCACAAAAACATTCCAACCGCCTTGATTGAGTTTGGAAGCACTCCAACGATATTTACGATGCCGTATACGATTGTATCAAGAATACATGCATCACTTAAAATGACCTCTACCGTTCTCGCAATACCTATAATGAGGCAACCCACAACGATACCCTTGGCACCCTCACCAAACTCCTTTGCAATCCTGCTTGGGCCATATCCGTTTACAAATCCACAGACAATTCCCATGAAAATAAACAGTGCTGACATCTCCTCAAAATACCATCCCAGCTTAGACAAGCCGTATATCAGAATGCCAAAGCACGCCACCATAACGACAAGCACTCCAATCTGTCTTTTGCTCATATTATCTGAAACATCGTCAAAAGTGTATTCCTGGTCCTCTTTTATTCCGTAGATAATGCTCTTTTCAGGATTGGCAGCAACCTTTTTTGCATAGCAGATGATGTATGTACTTGTCGCTGCAAGCAAAACAATAAGAATAAATATCCTGTAGCCCATTCCCGAAAAAAGAGGAAGCTCAGCTATATCCTGTGCCACTCCGACATTAAATGGATTTAATATTCCGGCTGTAAATCCGATTGCAGCACCTAGAGCTATCATCGCTGTACCTGTCACCTTGTCAAGTCCCAAAAGCATTGCAAGTGTAATTCCTATTGGCACAAAAATCATGACCTCAGATGACATGCCCATTGTAAAACCGAATATTGAAAATATTGTTAAAAAAACCGGAATTACGAAATATTTTTTCTTTGAAAATGTTTTCGACAGCTTCTTGCAAAGAGCCGTGAGCGCTCCTGTCGATGTGATAATCTCGAATGCACCACCAATTATCAACATGAATGTAAGAATAGGTGCTGAATCAACAATTCCTGTATATATAGCAACCGGAATTTTTAGTGGATTAATAGGCTTTGAAGCTATAGTGTGATAACTGCCCGCCTCAACAAGAGTCTTTCCTGTTGCCTTATCCTCATATCTGTTAAACTCTCCGGCCGGTACGAAATAAGTGGCTGCCGCCGCTATCAAAATAATTGCCACAAGAATGACAAATGTATGCGGTGTTTTCCACTTTTTCTTTGGCTGTATTACGTTTTCTTTGTTTGCATCTTCACTAAATTCTGTATGCGTATTCATCTGTTGCTCCTTTCACACTCAGATTTTTGGTAATTCATAGTAGAATTT
>OLIQ01000977.1_pt1 | contig 11070 bp, 10 predicted proteins | sample 1609631 | NCBI WGS metagenome assembly OLIQ01 (sample SAMEA4350114, study PRJEB24818) | metagenome | biome: human; feature: gut; material: faeces | place: Denmark | collected 2013-09
CCACATCTTCGATAAGGAGACAGAGGAGATCATCATCAACTAGTCAGGTGCTTGGTTCTAAAATTTGAACAAAGTGTGATTTTTCAGAGGAAATGCATAAAAATTATGCGTTTCCTCTTTTTTTTTTCGCATTTTTCGTGTAGAATGTACTTTGTATGAGTATAGGTAATGTTAAGTGTATGGAAAATATTTAACATTGACAGAGAAATACACAAATGTTACAATTTTGTTACAGAATTTTTAAAATTCACAACAAAGAATAGGGGTGGACGAATGATTTCGAATCAGATACTGCAGGATACAGTTACTGGAATTAAATCGATTACAAGAGTGGAACTCTGCGTGATGGATACGGAAGGTAAGATACTTGCGACAACGATGCGTGGAATGGAAGAATATGAGGATGAGGTTGTAAAATTCTCAGAATCCGCCGCAGACAGCCAGGTGATTCGTGGCTTTCAGTTCTTTAAAGTGTATGATGAGAACGAACTGGAATATGTAATACTGGCAAAAGGGGATGCCGAGGATGTATATATGATTGGAAAGATGGCGACTTTCCAGATCCAGAATCTTCTGGTAGCATACAAGGAACGCTTTGATAAGGATAACTTTATTAAAAACCTTCTGCTTGACAATCTGCTTTTGGTAGATATTTATAATCGTGCAAAAAAGTTACATATCGAGACGGATGTAAAGAGAATTGTATTTATTATTGAGACAAAGACGGAGAAGGATACCAATGCATTGGAGACAGTCAGAACTCTGTTCTCCAGCAAGACAAAGGATTTCATTACGGCGGTGGATGAGAAGAATATCATTTTGGTGAAGGAAGTAAAACCGAGTGAAACGTATGATGATATGCGAAAGACTGCAAAGGTGATCGTGGATATGCTGAATACGGAAGCTATGTCATCCGTCAATGTTGCATATGGTACGATTGTCAACGAGATCAAGGAAGTATCCCGTTCATATAAGGAAGCAAAGCTTGCTTTGGATGTAGGAAAGATTTTCTACAGTGACAGAAAGATTATTGCATACAGCAATCTTGGAATTGGCCGATTGATTTATCAGTTACCGCTTCCGCTTTGCAAAATGTTTATCAAGGAGATTTTTGATGGAAAATCACCGGATGAGTTCGATGAGGAGACATTGATGACGATCAATAAGTTCTTTGAGAACAGCTTGAATGTGTCTGAAACATCCCGTCAGTTGTATATTCATCGAAATACTCTGGTTTATCGTCTGGATAAACTTCAGAAGAGTACCGGACTTGACCTTCGCGTATTTGAAGATGCCATTACATTTAAAATCGCCCTTATGGTTGTGAAATACATGAAGTATATGGAATCGCTAGAGTACTAGGAAAGATGCCAAAAAGGAGATAGATAGTAAGATGTTAGAACTGAGTCATGTGAAGATGCGGTATCCGGCTAGTAAGACGTATGCCTTGAACGATGTGAGTTTGAAAATAGAAAAAGGTGAATTCGTATTTATTGTAGGATCTTCCGGATCTGGTAAGACAACATTGATTAAGCTGTTGTTAAAGGAATTAGATCCAACCTCCGGTAAGATTCGGGTGGCAGATACTGATTACAGTAAATTAAAGAGAAAAAATATACCAAAGATCCGACGAAAGATCGGAGTTGTATTCCAGAACTTCCGTCTGCTGAAGGACCGGACTGTATATGAGAATGTTGCATTTGCACAGCGTGTTATTGAGACACCGAGCCGGTATATCCGTCGTCAGGTGCCTGCGATGCTGACACTGGTTGGACTCGCAGATAAGTACAAATCATTTCCGAAGCAGTTATCCGGTGGTGAGCAGCAGAGAGTGGCACTTGCAAGAGCACTGGTAAATAAACCGGAGATTTTGCTTGCGGATGAGCCAACTGGAAATCTGGATCCAAAGAATTCATGGGAAATTATGCGACTTCTGGAGGATGTCAATAAGAAGGGAACAACCGTTGTGGTTGTAACGCATAACAAAGAAATCGTCAATATGATGAAGAAACGTGTAATTACGTTGAAGCATGGCGAAATAATCAGCGATGAGCAAAAAGGTGGGTATATCGATGAGGATTAGTTCATTCATGTATAGTATCAGACAGGGTATTAAAAATATTAGAAGAAACCTTTTGTTCTCATTGGCATCCATCGGAACAATCGTTTCCTGTCTGTTCTTGTTTGGTTTATTTTATTGTGTGATTGTGAATTTCCGTACTGCGATGACGGATTTGGAGAATACAGTTACGATTTCTGTATTCTTTGATGAAGGTGTGACCGATGAGAATATCACGATGATCGGGCAGCAGATTCGTTTACGTGATGAGGTCAATACATTGGATTTCATTTCGGCAGATGAGGCGTGGAAGCAGTATGCAGAAGAAAAATTCGACGACCCACAGGCAGCGATCGATGCATTTCAGGGAGACAATCCTTTGAAAAACAGTGCATCGTATAAGATTACATTGAAGGATCTTTCTAATCAGGCAGAGTTTGTACAATATCTGAAGGGGCTGACAGGCGTTCGTAAAGTGCTGAGCTCTGAGGTGACAGCAGATGGCGTCGCTGCATTGAACAGTGTAGTGAGCTACGCGTCCATTGGAATTATCGTTATTTTGTTATTGGTATCAATCTTCCTGATCAGCAATACTATCACAATTGGTATTACAGTGCGTAAGGAAGAAATCGGTATCATGAAACTGATTGGTGCGACAAACTTTTTTGTACGTGCACCATTTATTGTGGAAGGTGTAGTAATCGGTCTTGTAGGTTCGCTCATTCCGCTTGTATTGATTTATTATATGTACGATACAGTTGTGCAATATATTATTGGCAGATTCTCTGTGGTTCAGAATTTATTTGCATTCGTACCGGCTAAGGAGATATTTGCAGTTTTGATTCCTTTATCTGCGGGTATTGGTATCGGACTTGGTTTGATTGGCAGTTTATTGACAACACGGAAACATTTGAAAGTCTAGGAGGGAAGCATATGAAGTGTAAAAAGCTTGTAAGAGCAATTATTGCATTTGCTGTAGCTGGAAGCATGAGTATGACAGTAAATGCGACTAGTATTTCGGACTTGAAGGATCAGAAGGATCAGAAAGAAAGCAAGAAGGAAGAGGCAGAAGCCGTTCTTGCACAGCTGGAGAAAGAACAGAATTCGATTCTGGATGCAATAGCAGAACTGGATGCGCAGGTGACAGAATACACAAATGAAATCACTGATCTGGAGGCTCAGCAGGCACAGCTCGAATCCGATATTGAGACAAAACAGGTTGAGCTTACAGCAGCGCAGGAAAAGGAACAGGAACAGTATGCGGCGATGAAGGAACGAATCAAGTATTCGTACGAAAATGGTAATCCGTCGTATCTGGATGTCCTCTTTTCAACATCTGATATTTCAGATATTGTAAATCAGACGGAGTATGCGGATCAGATTTATTCTTATGATAAGAATATGTTTGATGATCTGGTTGAAACACGTCAGACAATTGCAGATACAAAGGCAGGTCTGGAACAGGATCTGCAGGATGTCGAAGATATTAAACTGGAAGTGGAAGACAACAAAGCAGCTGTTGAGGTTATGATTGAAGGCAAGCAGGTGCAGGTTGCTAACTATGAATCATCTATCGGTGATTATGAGGCAACGATTGCAGAACTGGAAAAAGATATCGAGGCAACAAATCAGGCAATCGCGGCTGCGGAGGAGGCTTACAGACAGCAACAGGCAGCGGCGGCTGCAGCAGGAAGCACCGTACCTTCCGATGTACAGATTACGTATACGGGTGGCAGTTTACAGTGGCCGGTATCAACTGGCGGAACTATTACTTCCAGATTTGGACCGAGAGAGAGTCCTGGTGGTATCGGTTCAAGATATCATCAGGGATTGGATATTGGATGTCCGGCAGGAACACCGATTGTAGCATGCGAGGCTGGAACGGTGATTGCGGCAGCATATTCAAGTTCTATGGGAAATTATGTGACAATTGCGCATAGCGCTTCTATGTCGACAACATATATGCATAACTCAAGTCTGTGTGTCAGCGTTGGAGAAACCGTATCACGTGGACAGGTTATTGCACTTGCGGGAAGTACCGGAAATTCTACCGGTCCACACTGTCATCTTGGATTAAGAATCGATGGTAGTTATGTTGATCCATTGCCTTATTTACAGTAAGATGAAGCGCAAGATAAAAGGAGTGTAAAACTAGACGTGAAAAAGAATATGAAAAAACTATGGGCTTTGGCTCTGGCAACTATGTTATCCGTAGTTTGTATTGGCTGTAGTGAGCAGACCGAGTCGAAAAAAAATACACGGGAGTCCATTGATGTACAGACAGAAACAGATGGAACACAGTCAAATTCGGAGTCCGTTGTTGCATCGGATCTGTGGGAGGACAGTTCGGTAGCAAAAAAGGTGGATGAAATCAATTCTCTGATTGATAAGTATTATTATTTTGATGTTGACCGGGATAAGCAGGAAGAAGCATTATATGACGGAATTATGGAAGGTCTGGATGATCCATATTCTGTATATTATACAAAAGAAGAGTATGCTGAGTTACAGGAAGATACTTCCGGTGAGTATGTTGGTATTGGTGCAGTTGTGACGATGAATTCCGATATGCGTGTGGAGATTGTGCGTCCGATCAAAAACAGCCCGGCAGAGGAAGCCGGACTTAAGGCGGGCGATGTCTTAGTACAGGTAGATGACACGGAGATTACCGATCAGGAACTTTCTGTGGTTGTAGATATGATTCGTGGGAAAGAAGGCACGAAGGCACATTTGAAGATTTATCGTCAGGGTGAACCGGATTATCTGGAGTTTGATGTAGAACGCCGTACGGTGGAGAATTATACGGTGGAAAATGAAATGTTGGATGATCAGGTCGGTTATATCGCAGTTACACAGTTTAATGATAACACGGCACAGGAATTTGAGGATGCCATGGATGAAGTACAGGCAAATGGTGCCAAGGCAGCAATTATTGATCTGCGTGATAATCCGGGTGGACTTCTGACAGCGGTTGTTGATATGTGCGATTATATTATGGATGATGGTGTGATTGTATCTACGAAGGACCGTGATGGAAATGTGCTTGGCGAGTACAAGGATAGTGGAAAGCACAGCGTGGATATTCCGCTGGTTGTACTTGTAAATGGTAACAGTGCCAGCGCATCAGAGATATTTTCCGGTGCGATGCAGGATTCCGGTAAGGCAAAGTTAGTTGGCACAACGACGTTCGGTAAAGGAATTGTTCAGTCGGTCATTCCGCTTTCCGATGGAACAGCTGTGAAGCTTACGATTGCAAAGTATTTCACTCCGAATGGCAATGATATTCATAAGAAGGGAATAACCCCGGATTATGAGGTAGAGCTTCCGGATGGACAGACATCCGCAGTCAATATTGATCGTGCAGATGATACACAGTTACAAAAAGCGCAGGAAGTTATTGCAGAGATGCTAAATAATTAGTATAATAAGCAGGGGTTTTATCGAAAGATAGGACTCTTGCTTATTTTCTTATAGAATATAACAATAAATTAAGAGAAGAAGGGAGACGCACATGAATAAGGAAATGATTATCGTGCTTGATTTTGGTGGTCAGTACAACCAGTTGATTGCACGTCGTGTCCGTGAATGTAATGTGTATGCAGAGGTGCATCCGTACACCTTGTCGCTTGACAAGATCAGGGAAATGAATCCAAAGGGAATCATTTTTACGGGTGGTCCAAATAGTGTGTATGGCGAGGAGTCACCACGCTATCAGAAGGAAATATTTGATTTGGGAATTCCAATTCTCGGAATCTGCTATGGCTCGCAGTTGATGGCATATATGCTTGGAGGTACAGTCGAAACTGCACCAGTCAGCGAGTATGGCAGAACTGAGGTGGATGTCGATAACAGCAGTGCTATCTTCCAGGGAGTAAAATCACAGACAATCTGCTGGATGAGCCACACGGATTATATCTCAAAGGCACCAGAGGGATTTAAGGTTGTTGCGAAGACTCCTGTCTGCCCGGTTGCAGCAATGGAATGTCCGGAACGCAAACTGTATGCGACACAGTTCCATCCAGAGGTTATGCATACCGAAGAAGGACAGAAGATGCTGTCAAACTTCGTTTATAACGTATGTGGATGTTCCGGTGACTGGAAGATGGATTCGTTCGTTGAGACGACGATCCGTGAGATCCGTGAAAAGGTTGGAGATGGAAAGGTATTATGTGCTTTGTCTGGTGGCGTTGATTCATCTGTGGCAGCCGTTCTTCTCTCAAAGGCAGTAGGAAAGCAGCTTACCTGTGTATTCGTTGACCACGGCTTACTTCGTAAGAATGAGGGTGATGAAGTCGAGGCAGTATTTGGTCCGGATGGTCCATATGAGTTGAACTTCATCCGTGTCAATGCACAGGAGCGTTATTATAAGAAGTTAGCTGGCGTTACTGAGCCAGAAGCAAAACGTAAGATTATCGGCGAGGAGTTCATCCGCGTATTTGAGGAAGAAGCAAAGAAGATCGGCGCGGTAGACTTCCTGGTACAGGGAACGATCTACCCAGACGTAATCGAGTCCGGACTTGGAAAGTCCGCAGTCATCAAGAGTCACCACAATGTGGGTGGACTTCCGAAGCATGTTGATTTCAAGGAAATCATTGAACCACTGCGCCTGCTTTTCAAGGATGAAGTAAGAAAAGCCGGTCTGGAGCTTGGCATTCCGGAATACCTGGTATATCGCCAGCCATTCCCGGGACCGGGACTTGGTATCCGTATCATCGGTGAAGTAACCGCAGATAAGGTTCGAATCGTGCAGGATGCAGATTACATTTACCGCGAAGAGATTGCCAAGGCAGGACTTGCCAAGAACCTTGGACAGTATTTCGCAGCACTGACCAACATGCGTAGTGTTGGTGTTATGGGCGACGAGCGTACCTACGATTACGCAATCGCACTCCGTGCAGTCAATACCAGCGATTTCATGACCGCTGATTGCTCCGAGATTCCATTTGAGGTATTGCAGAAGGTTATGACACGAATTATAAATGAAGTAAAGGGCGTAAATCGTGTAATGTATGATCTGACGAGTAAACCGCCTGGAACGATTGAGTTTGAATAATTTTCAAAAGCTCGCAAAACCTAGTAAAATGGGCATTTGCGAGCTTTTTTTTGCCTTGTGGTACTATTTTGGTACTAAAGTGAGTTGTGCAGGAATAGAAAATTGATGACTTGGAATGCTTGCATTCCACAGACAGCAGGTTTCTATTCCTATAGGGCGCTCGCCCTCCATCGAGATGCAGCGAAGCGGAATCGAGATGGTGCACAGCGGATAGGTAGACAGAAAGAGCAAGCTGGTAGTGTGAGAAAACAACGGACTGATTTAGATGGTATAGGAAAACAAGAGATTCATAATTCGTCTGATGTGAATGTGACAAGAATGGACGAAAGTATAACTGATGTAACAGGTAAAAGTGAATTTGTTGAACCTAAAGAAAAAGAACCTGTGGACAAAGCAGAGCAGATTGTCAGGAAGATATCAGAACTTGGTGGTTATGAGAATATTAGTGATTCTGTTAAGGCTGATATATTCGGATTTGATATTGCTGATGTTAGTGGAAGCATATGGTTGTTCTCGGATGTAATGAAAAGGCTGGGGATAAAGCTGGATGGAGACGAAATGTGTGAGGAATTCCAGAGAATTTATGATGAGGGTGTTGGTAGAGATGCTGGTAAAGATAAAGCAGAAGATAAGATGTGGAATAGGGGCAGAGAAAGGTAATTCCTCTGTCTCTTCCAGTTATGTATTAGATAGAAAAATTTTGTGAGTCTTATGAGTGGAATTATGAAAAGTAATATCTATTAAATACTATTAAATCATGTTTAAAACGATAAAATTATGTTGAGAAATACAGGGGGATGTATTATAATGAGATAAATTAGGGTAGCTATGCTTAATTCAAGAAAAGCGGAGGAAAATATGGCAGAAATAAATGAAAAATGGTCTAGCTTAGAAGAGACGGCAGAATACTTAGGTGTAACAAAGGATACGATTAGAAGCTGGATTAAAAAAACGGATATACCGGCTCATAAAGTAGGGCGACTTTGGAAATTTAAATTTTCAGAGGTGGATGAATGGGTTAAAAGTGGAAAGAGTGCATTATAGATTGAAAGGCAGATAGAATATGAGAACTTTAGTAAAATACAGGGGTGGGAAAAGTCGAGAAATTTCTGAATTTAGGCGGTTCATTCCTGAACATTATGATAGATATATTGAACCTTTTTTGGGTGGCGGGGCTGTATTTTTTGACTTGGAACCAGAGCGTGCAATTATAAATGACGTTAATGAAAAACTTATGAATTTTTATACTGAGGTAAGGGATAGCTATGCACAACTTAGGGCGGAGCTTGGAGAACTACAATTGATATATGAAGAAAATCAAGCAATATATGCAAGAGAAAAGGCGTTACATCCAGATGATAGGGTGGAAAACGTGAATGAGGAACTGTATTATAGAATTAGGAGTATGTTTAATAATCAGATAGATAGAGAGTATATGGAAGGAACTATTTATTATTTTGTTAATAAAACAGCATATTCGGGCATGATACGATATAACAGACAGGGTGAATATAATGTTCCATTTGGGCGATATGTACATTTTAATACACGAATAATTACACGTGAACATAGTCAATTGCTTCAAAGGGCAGAGCTATTTAACGTTGATTATGAGAATATATTTGAAATGGTTCATGATGAAGACTTTATGTTTTTGGATCCGCCATATGATTGTGTATTTAATGATTATGGAAATGTGGATATGCTGAACGGATTTGATGAAGAACAACATAGACGTTTGGCAAATAATTTCAGAAATTTACCATGTAGAGCGATGATGGTTATTGGACGAACTGCATTAACAGAAGAATTATATGGTGACATGATACGATATCAGTACCCTAAAAGGTATGCTGTAAATATAAGAAATAGATTTAATGCAGAGGCTATGCATATTGTTGTAACAAACTATTAGAAAAGGAGATTGTTTTATGGGGTTGACATCTACAACGATTATTAGGGAATACATTGAAAAGAATGTGACTGAATTTGATAGGACTATATTAGAGAAGAGGGATGAGTATAGAGGAATATTAGATAGTAAAAATACGGATATAATTTTATTGCCATCGGGTGAAGAAATTGTAGTAAGCTATGCAGATATTAGTATAACGGGTTCGGATAGAGCAAAACCTCAAATACGTGTTTTTATGGACAAAACAAGAGCTTCTTATCAATATGCAAAGATAAATCAGAAAAGATTCTTCTTGTTTACTATTTTTTCTAAAGAAAATGCAATGGCAAAAAATATTTCTAATTATGATCCACATGATTACATTGTTGCAATCGAAACAAATATTGACAATGAAACTTCAAGAAGAGACTTGAGAAGTATGTATGATTTCTTAGATGAATATATCGGCGCGGGAAAAGAAAGTGATTTTGTTCGATGTGCTAATGGTTTTCATCAATCAGGTATATATCAGGCATCATTTATCAAAATACAAGAGAATGGCATTGTAAAAACAGATGCATTTAAAAATTATATTACATATTTTGATAGTAGACCGTATATGAACAGTGTAGTGGATAGTGTATCTGATGAACTCAAGAAAGATGATAACAACACATACAACCGTATAATTTTTGGCGCACCAGGAACTGGAAAAAGTCATAAATTAGAAGAAGATAGCAAACAATTTGGTGAAAATACGGAACGAGTGACTTTTCATCCAAATTATTCATATGCCCAATTTGTGGGAACGTATAAACCTATTCAGGGTGAAAATCCTACAGACATAAAGTATGAATATGTTCCAGGACCTTTTATGAGAACATATGTGAATGCATTGAATAATCCTGAGAAAAAGTTTTTATTGTTGATAGAAGAAATTAACAGAGCAAATGTTGCAGCAGTATTTGGGGATGTTTTTCAATTACTCGATAGAAAAAATGGAGTAAGTGAATATCCGATAGCCACAAGTGAGGACATAAAAAAACACTTATTGGATAAATTGAAATGTCTAAAAAATAAAGACATAAATGAGTTATCTGATGAAGAAAAAAAGATGTACATTGAAATGAAAATTCCAGAAAATATGTATATATGGGCAACCATGAATAGTGCTGATCAGGGAGTGTTTCCAATGGATACAGCATTTAAGCGTAGATGGGAATTTGAGTATATAAGCGTCAATGAACCAGAGCAGGTTGCTAAAATAGAAAAGTATGTAATTCCTATGTGTGCGAATACGGAACAAGGTTATTATGTAAATTGGAATGATTTGAGAACGAGAATTAACAGTATTCTCATTGATAATTGCAAAGTGAATGAGGATAAATTGCTGGGGCCATTCTTTATTTCAAAAAATATGTTGGATGATATAAAAGCCAATAAAGACGAAAAGGACAGTGTTTTGGCAACAGACGAAGAAAACCGTTCGGATGAAGATAATAACATCTTGGTGGAGGCTCATAAAAAAGAAATATCTTATATGAAAGCATTTGAAAGCAAGGTAATTATGTACTTGTTTGAGGATGTCATGAAAATGCGGGCAGAGAAAATATTTATTGATTATGCTCAGAAGAAAGGGAAAATGATATTTTCGGAAATATGCAAAGAGTTTGAGGAAGATGGTGAACATATTTTTGGAATTGCAGATATAGGACATTTGGGTATTAAAGATACAGATAACATTTAGGAAAAGAGGTTTAATAGCATGGCCAAAGGTTTCTTCAAGGAAAGAAAACACTATACATTACAAAATATAGCAGACATTCTATATGAAAAGGAAAATGCTGACTTAGAGGAAACCAGACGCCTTGTTGGTATTCTCAAAAAGTATGGAGTTGTTAAAACTGTAAAAAGAACAAAACCAGAATTTGATGATTTATCAAATGAAGATATTGTTTTGACGGATGTTGTGGATAATTCCAGTGACATTGAGTATGTGTTTGATTATGTTGGTGTTGTTATGCTTGAAGGGCATGTATTCAAATGCTATCCAAAATATATTGA
>OLIQ01000983.1_pt1 | contig 11049 bp, 5 predicted proteins | sample 1609631 | NCBI WGS metagenome assembly OLIQ01 (sample SAMEA4350114, study PRJEB24818) | metagenome | biome: human; feature: gut; material: faeces | place: Denmark | collected 2013-09
ATTCGTGGGACAGTATCCCTGACAGCCTACAAAACGCAATTGAAGAACGCGAGGCATCGTCTTAACGAGGCACCGAGGCGTCGCATTCTTCAGATGGTTCAACCCTTAAGTTAGCGCTTATGGGAATATCCCCCTCACTCAACTCTTTTATTCCTTATCCCTTATAAATTCTCTCAGTCTTCATCCCCCACTCTTCCATCAACACAACAAACAGACTCAGGTCATTCTTCACGCCAAGCTTCTGGTACAGACACCTTTTCTGGGTCGACACCGTTTTCACTGTTCTCCCTTTCAACTGACTTATCTCTGTCACACTGTGACCCTGCATCAGCAGACGAAGCACCTCCATTTCTGCCGCGGACAACCCGCTGCCCCACAGAGGCACTGACAGGATGTAATTTCTGCTCACTATCTCCAGCATAACTCTCTGTCACTCCTTCCTTAACACCGGTGTCTCTGTGTACCACTGGCGAAGGCAGAATGTCTCCCGGTTACGTCTGTCAGGCCACATCTCCACCACACAGGCCAGGTTCAGCAGCATCAGTGACAGCCACAGTTCTGCATCCGCACCCCATGACTCTGCATACAATTTCACTCCTGCACGAACCATACCCGACAGACATGCCAGTAATAACAGACCATAACTCACCACCATCAGCCGTGGATAGTTATGCCTGAACGGGTACACAAACAGAAAAATAAATACTGTTGCACCACTCACCAGACCGGCAATCAGCTCCCCGTCCTCCGGATATATCACTGACAGAAAACGTCCCTGCCCACCTGTTATGGATGCCTCAAGTGCCAGCAGCCACCATGAATGACACTGCAGAAACAGGGTCCACCACAGCCCCCCGCCAGCCCGCAGATTACCCGCACTGTCAAAATCTTCGGCGCGGTAACGCATCATAATGTTACTCCGCCATCCCGTGATGCACACTCATCCCATAACTGCTTCACCTGTGCTGCAAATTTCTCTGCCGAACCCCGGAACAACACCTTTTCCACATCGTTTTCTGTTAACTGCTTCTGCAGGCGTTCACGGTAACGTACGTTTTCCACCAGAGTCAGGACTGCTTCAACATATTCCTCGCGGTTATGTGCTATCAGTGATTCCGGCAGACCAAGACGGCGGAACACCCCCTCATCAATATGCGTATGTACCTCAGGACCACTCATACAGACTCCCGGAAGCCCCTGACGCACCGTATCCACCAGACCATTTGTGTTACCAAACGGAAACGGATTCACAAACAGTTCACAACTGTTCAGCGCCGCCTGATAAGCCTGTACCGGCATATGCGCATTCACTTCCGCATCCGGCAGAACCGACAGAATACTTCTGCGCAGATAATCGAACGTCAGCCCCTGTGCAAATCCCATCCAGAAACAGAAGCGAACCGGTACACTGCTTGCATCACTGACAGCCTTCAGCGTCTCCAGAAAACCCGGGTTAATTTTCATCACCGATGCACAGACGGCTATTCTTACCGGCAGTTCCCTCGGCCATGCAGCTTTTGACCTCTCCCTGAATGGCGTGCGCTCAGGTATGACCCGGGTTGTGCCTGCCGGAGGAATGTACGGAATGGCATCCGCTGGCAGGGCGCATACCCGCTCACTGAAGCATCCCTCATCCCCCAGATAATCCTCTTCCACCAGAACAGCATCAATATGCTCCGACCAGGTGGTTGCAGGATGGCCCAGCGCCATTAACTGAAGCGGAGCCAGTCGCAGGGCCGTCAGAAACACCGTCAGCGGAAACATCCCCACTGACGGGTAGTAAATGACTTCTGGACGTCTCTCACTCAGGTGACGCACCGCATCTCCGGTAATATTGTCTGCTGACAGTTCAATGAATTCATCAAACACCTCCCGGGTCACCTCATCAGTTGCTCCTGGCTGAGCAATTCCCAGCAGATGAAAATGCTCCCGCAGCGCACGCATGGACGTCGAGTGTGTCCGGTAAATACTGTGCTGGCAGGTAAACCACTCCAGCACGACAGCCACCACCGGCTTTTTCCGTGTGCCGTCCGCTTTTTTTACCGGCAGATACGCCGACAGCTCCCGATTCAGGGTGCGGGCTGTCAGACGGTTGATTTCCCGCTTTATCAGATGCTTTTCCGGCAGGTCTGCGTAAGAGCAGTGCATATAAACATCATGCAGAACCCGGCGAGGCAGAAAGTCCAGTGAGTCAATATCATTCATCCGTGCCGGCAGCCAGGCAAGAAGTTGCTCACGCTTCTGATGCGCCTCTGGTGTTGGTAACGCCCGACCACTGAGCAGCGCAAAAAACAGTCTGACCACCGTCTCCCGGTCATACTGCCAGAGCGCCTCCGGCTGAAGCTCTATCCGGGAGTCAGGGTAATAACACAGACAGAACAGCTTCAGGTTGCCGGCATTCAGGGTCAGCGGGTCAACCCGGCCTCCCCCTGCCGCATTAATGTTACGGATGATATGGTCACCATGACGGTAAGTACTGACGGCAAAAATCAGCGCCAGCCAGCGGTGATAGTCCATCATTTCCGCAAAACCGCCATCACTGAGACTAAACCCGGGACGGGAGAACAGGCTCGTTATCGCCCCCGCAAGACGGGTGCAGAGATGTTCATTCAGCTCCTCCGGCATTGTGGTGGGGGCCCAGGCAGAAAAACGGGGGCCCCAGCAGGCATAGTTCTCGTCCAGCATTCGCAGTAACAACAACAGTTCCCGGGCTGCGGTCTCAACATCCCCGAAATGAACCCGCCATTCAAAAGTTTCAAGACAAAAGTGCTCTGTGTTCTGTTCCTTTGTAGAACAGTTATCAGCATGAGTGTTTACAGCATTCACCATTACATCACCGGTATAAAAAGTTAAAACAGACTCTGGTTAACAGATATGACAGAAAACGAATAAAGGAAGACCCGCCCGCAATGAAACGGGCGCATCTTCCACAACCCTCCCGAAGGAGGGCTGTGTCATTTACAGGATTACGGGTTTTCCGGGCGAACCACCTCCACACCCTGCTGCGGCGGCATAACACCCTCAGCGCGGCTGCTCACAACCGGACCGTTCTCACAGCCTTCATCATCCATGCAGACCGATACATTCAGATGCTCCACTTCTGTCCGGTAGCCGGATGCCTGAACAGCATCACTTCCTGTCAGCAGTCCCCCATGCAGTCCTGCATCCTGCTGTTGCCAGCCTGCTTCCAGACCACTGTGGGTCGGCGATACATGTTCCATATCAAGCCCGTTAGTGGAGCTGCCGGTCAGGGTGGAGTTTGTGAGGGTCACCGGTTCTGTGACACGGATGCCGGAGCCATTCACTGATGAGCCGTTCACCGTCGTGTTGTTCAGCGTGCTGTTGCCCGTGATGTCCACACCCGAACCGTTGCCGGTTGCGTTACCGCTGATGTTTCCGTCAGTGACGTTGCCACTGATGTTCACACCGTTACCGTCTCCGGTATTGCCACCCGTGATGGTGCCGCCGGTTACCGTACCGTTGATGTCCACACCACTGTTGCTGCCCGTGCTGTTGCCGGTGATCGTGGTATTGGTGTTGGTCAGGTTACCCCCCACCTGGACACCCGACCCGTTGGTCGCGTTACCCGTGATGGTCGAACCGTTCGTGGTGGTGTTACCACCGGTCGCCACGCCACTGCCGTTACCCGATGCTGAGCCATTGATGGTGGTGTTGTTCAGCGTGCTGTTGCCCGTGATGTCCACACCCGAACCGTTGCCGGTTGCGTTACCGCTGATGTTTCCGTCAGTGACGTTGCCACTGATGTTCACACCGTTACCGTCTCCGGTATTGCCACCCGTGATGGTGCCGCCGGTTACCGTACCGTTGATGTCCACACCACTGTTGCTGCCCGTGCTGTTGCCGGTGATCGTGGTATTGGTGTTGGTCAGGTTACCCCCCACCTGGACACCCGACCCGTTGGTCGCGTTACCCGTGATGGTCGAACCGTTCGTGGTGGTGTTACCACCGGTCGCCACGCCACTGCCGTTACCCGATGCTGAGCCATTGATGGTGGTGTTGTTCAGCGTGCTGTTGCCCGTGATGTCCACACCCGAACCGTTGCCGGTTGCGTTACCGCTGATGTTTCCGTCAGTGACGTTGCCACTGATGTTCACACCGTTACCGTCTCCGGTGGCATTGCCTGTCACTGTACTGCCGTTGCTGTTGCTCAGGTTGCCGCTGATGTTCACGCCGGAGCCATTGGCCGTGGAGCCGTTCACCGTGACATTATTCAGGGTGGTGTTACCTGTGATACCCACGCCAGAGCCGTTACCGCTGGCATTACCGGTAATGGTACCGTTGGTGATATTGCCGCTGACATTCACGCCACTACCGTTACCCGTGGCATTACCATTAACCGTGGTATTAATCAGCGTCCCCGATGTCAGGGCTCCGGTGCCATTTACTGTCGTACCGGTGATTGTCCCGTTTGTCACATTCCCGGTAATATTCACACCAGCACCGTTTGTGGATGAACCAGTGGCATTCAGGTTTTCACGGTCACCATTACCAATAAAGATACCGGTACTATTGACAGAAGAACCATTCAGAGAGAGGTTTGCACCAGAGCCATTCGAAGCAGTCCCGTTGCCAATGAAAATACCGTTGCCGCTGCCATTGGAGGTACCAGTGATGTTACTGCCCGAGATATTGGCTGAACCCTGAATGCTGGTTCCGGTTCCGGTATTCGAGCTGCCGTTGATGGTAGCGTTAGTGGCATCAGCATTACCATTAAGAATTATGCCGTTGCCAGTATTTGAGTTACCATTGATGGTAACATTTGCACCACTGAGATTAGATGCGCCGCCAAGATTAACCCCTGCACCAGTATTAGATGTACCGTTCAGGTTTACAGAGCCGTTAACAGTGGAGATGTTCAGAATAACACCACCAATTCCGTTACCGCCAGCAGTGGAGTTACCGTTAATGGCTACGTTGCCTGTGCCCGTAATATTCAGGTAGGGGGTAATACTGGTCCCCAAAGCACCAAACGAATTACCGTTTCCCTTTAGATTAAATGTAAGATCACTATTGGTAAGGTTAATGGTTACATTAGTAGTTGACGCACCAACTGCCCCATCGTAGCCTATAACATTATTGTACCGACCACTACCAGTCATGGATGATGCATTAATCAGAACAGTACCGTTATGGAAGTTCAAGAAAGAGACGCCACCGCCACCAATGAAATATAAAGCGTTAATTTTGGCTGTCGCATTCATTGAAACATTGCCAAAGAAACTATAGCGCCCCCCACTCACAAAACCTATACCCACCGTATTACCGATGGCGCTGTCCGCTTTTGGATTAACGTTAGTTCCGTTAACATAAATATGCTCTGCCGATAACGAAGTATTCCCCCTGAATACCAACGCGCCCGAATTTGCCCCATAAAAAGAATCAATATAAGTCGCAGACTGGGCATCAACCGCAATATTCCCCTGACTGGCGTTCAGGGTGGTGTTATGCAAGAGCACACCAACCACATTAGATTTGTTCTTCCCGGTAATATTGATATTACCTGCACTGCTGCTGATGTTTGTTCCTGACAGGTGCACATAGCTGCCGTTCAGCGTGACATCCTTATTAGCCGTCAGGTTGCTTTTGTTCAGCGCCATACCACCGTTAGTGCTACTGGTGATGTTGATGTTGCCCGTTGTCGCATTCAGTGTGGCGTTTGTCGTGGTGCCTGAAACATTGGTAAAGCTCAGGTTTCCACCCGTAATGTTCAGGTTGCTCAGCAACAGCCCCGAAATACTCACGTTCCCGCTGGTATACAGCGCCGAAACGTTGCTGAAGCCCCAGTTCCCGCCTTTATCGCTGCTCAGATTCAGGGTCAGGTCACCACTGTTGTTGCGGTTTCCACTGCCAATGCCCCAGCCCGCCATGTTGCTCAGGTTGATGCTGTACTGACCGCCGCCCGTAGTGTTGATGCTGGAGACATTGACCATGGTGTTATTCTCAATGCCAGCCTTGAGCAGCTTCTTCAGCTCCTCTTCCGTCTTAATCACTCCGGCGTTAATGGCGTTGGATGCACCACCGGCGGAGCCGGCTGAACTCAGGGTAATATTGCTCCAGCTCGCCAGGTTACCGGACAGATTCAGGTTTGTCAGATTCAGTGCATACTTAGAGGCATTCGTGCTGCCATTAATAACGGCACTGTTGGCACTCAGGTTGGTATTTGTGATTACTGTACCATTGCCGTTATGTGCTTTACCCTCAATGGTAATGCTGCCATTGGTGGCATTCAGCATAACATTACTGGCTGTGGTGCCGTTCAGGAATATGGCGTTTGAACCACTGTTACTTCCTGACATGTTATGGCTGATTGTGATATTTCCATTATTACTGGAAAGTATGTTATTGGCACCACGTATCTCCACTTGCGCAGCCTGAGAACTACCGGAAGACATGGCATTCAGGGTGATATTGCCTTCTGCCGTGATGTTTGTCCCGTTCAAATATATCGGCAGGTTTCTACTGTTCGCCCCGGTCTGATTACTCTCCAGCAGGATATTATTACCGTTCAGGGTGCTGTTGCCGGAGATTTCCAGTAATGCACCGCTGTTACGAACGGTATTGTTAAACGCGGACTGACCCAGGTTAATGTTCGGGTTATACGCCTTAATGGTGATATTGCCCTTGTCACTGCCATTTGTGGCATTCAGGGTGCTGTTGCTCACCTTCACTGACATGGCATTGGCACTGCCTGTATCCATGCGGTCCAGCGTGATATTCCCGCCATTACTGCTCAGGGTGCTGTTGGTGACCTTAATCATCCCCGTGTTGCTGCCGGCACCCAGCAGGGTGATGTTCAGCTTGCCTGCTGTGGACGTGATGTTATGGTTGTTGATGGTGATGTTGCCATCCGCCTTCAGCGTCAGGCTTGCGTCACCGCCATTGGTTTTATTAATGTCCGCATTAACAGTGATGTTACCGCTCTGGTTGCCACCCGCAGTGGTGCTGTTTGTCAGAATGGTGACGCTGGTTCCGTTGTTCAGCTCATTGTTGATACTGGTGTTGCTGACCTGAGAGCCCTGAGCCGACGGAGAGAAAGAGGTATTGTTTGTGGCGGAATCCTCAGTTTTCGTAACATTGCCTGAAGAAGAGCCATCCACTACCGTGATATCCAGCGGGTCCAGCAGCCAGTTGCCGGCCTTTCCGCGTGGCGCAGATGCGTCCACAGAGCCAAACGCCTGCAGGTTGCCGTGAGAGGACGTCTCCACCTGACCGCCGTTACCCGCAGAAGCACCACCTTTTGCGGTTATACTTCCCCGGAAGTTCGTGAAGCTCTCCGACCATAGCACCACCGTACCGCCGTCACCACGGGTGGTCGCCGAGGCATTGATTTGTGCCCCCTGCTGCATCACCACCTTGTCAGCATTTCTGATGGACGTGTCCTTGCCCTGCCAGCCGCCGCCCACGTAAACATCACCACCGCCCTGTGCGCCTGTGGCTGTAATCCGGCTGCCCTTGCCCAGCAGAATGTTCTGTCCCTGTACCACCACCTTGCCACCACGGCCGGAGGCGTTATCTGCACTCAGCTTACCGGAGAGGTGAACTACCCCGCTGTTACCACCATTCAGAACAATATTACCGTCCTGGCGGCGCATGCCCCCGGCTTCCACCACACCGGACACGTTCAGCACCGTGTTCAGCAGCATATTCTTACCCAGTGCCGTCAGGTACACCTGACCGTCTGCAGCACTGACCAGCCCCCGATTTTCCACCAGGGCATTCACCACCTCTCCGCTTACCTGAACGGATGTCAGACCCGCATTATCCAGTTGCAGCGTGACCCGTTTACCGGCAGCCAGCACCGTCTTCCCGCCCGGGGTACGAATGGTGCCGCTGTTGCTGACTTTATCCGCCGCCAGCACGATGTAGCCACCCGCTGCCGTGGTCAGATTACCCTGACTGACAATCTCCGCTCCGGCCTTACCCTCGCCACTGAACGTGTAGCGACGGTTCATGAAATCATCGTTTTTAATGTCGCGCGTGGTGGCCACAAAACCAGCCGTGTTCACGCTAGAGCCCTTACCAAACAGCACACCGTTCGGGTTAACCAGGAACACCTGACCGTTTGCCTTCAGGTTACCCATGATTTCCGAAGCACTGCCTCCAGTCACCCGGTTCAGTGCCACTGCACTGCTGTCCGGCTGGTAAAACTGCACCGTGTTACCCTTGCCAATATCAAAACTCTGCCAGTTCACTATCAGGTTCTGGCTGTTCTGATGGACATTCATCTGGCTGCCCGACGGCGTCTGGATGCTGCCGGTACCACCCACAATCTGTCCCCCGACCGGCAACCCGGCAGCCAGAGCCGGATTCGCCATCATTACCAGCCCTGACAGCAGACTCAGCGCCAGCGTACGACCACGACGCAGTGGCCCCCTGACATCACCGGTACCGCCTGAGCGCGCCTTTCCCACGCCGGAGGTAATCTCACTCACCACCACCATTTCACGGCGACGCTTGTCAAATTTCAGTTTATATATATGGTTCATTCCGTTATCTCACTGAAAAGTGGCAACCATTTTCCCTGCAGGGAATGGTTTCCTGCTTTAAATGTCCTGCCATGCAGGACGTCGTCATCAGAACGTCTTCACCGCAGACAGCCATACCCGTTCGCTGTCACGGTTACCCGATACCGGGTCTGCCCCCGTTGTCCGGCGGGCCCAGGTGGCCGTCACGGCATAATTTCCCGCATCCGACAACGTCACACTCATCCCCGCACCAGCCAGCTCCACCGCATTCGGCTCAGCCAGCACCTGTCCGTTTTTCCGGGTGTTATTCCTGTTCTGGTCCCCGCGTCCGTAATCATAAAAACCACTCACCGTCAGCTCCGGTGCGCGACCACTCCACTGCCAGGATGGCAGTGCCCACCGGGTACGTAATTCACCGGTTGCCACCACACCACTGTCCACCGAACCATCTCCCACATCATACGCGCGGACAGCTGACGGCCCACCCAGCATCAGCTTTTGGGAACTGTCCAGATTACGGTCCGCCACTTGACCATGCGCAGATGCCAGCAGGGATACTGGTCCGTAAACCTGTTGCTCATGACGGAACTGCCAGTTCAGGGTGGTGAAGCTGCCTTCCGTGTTGCGCAGGTCGCTGCCACTCCAGAAACGGGCACTGTCATCACGGTAATGCATATCTCCCCGGGTAATATCCAGCCCCAGCCCCGTCACCCCGCCGGGCAGCGTGGCAAAACTTCCCACCACACCTGCCGTTCCCGTCGTGACGGTCTTACGCCCTTCCTCACCCAGCAGGGCAAAAATGCCCGGATAACGGTCCGTCAGGTAAGACTGCCCTCCGGCCAGGTGCAGGTTTACCTGTGCCCCGCTGGTCCGGATAAGCGGGTGTGTCAGCCACGCCTCCCAGTTGTCGGAATAACCACTGAAAGACTGCTGCATAAAGTTGTATTCATAATCCAGACGGCTGTAATCCACCCCCAGGCGGGTGCCATATCCCCCGGCCGGCAGGCTGTAACCCGCCCGGGCATTTGTCAGACCTTCCTTCTCGTAACTCAGCGCTCCGTCAAAACGTAACTGGTCCCCGGTCAGGAACAGACCGTTAACAAAAGCACCACCGGTAACACGCGAACGTCCCGTGACCTGCGTCCCCAGATTGTCCATCCCCACATAACCACCGGCCTTCTGTCCGGGGCGGGTTACGACATCCACAGCCGCCGTCCCCGGCAGACTCCCTGTTTTCAGGGAAACCTGCCCCTGAACACCGGGCATTTCATTGACAAGCAGGGCCAGACGCTCCAGCTTCTGGCGGGTGATGATGTCCCCCTCCGGAGACTGACGACTCACCGTATTAATCAGCACGCCGTCACGCTCAGCCGGACCACCGCTGACCCGGGATGTGTCGTATTTCCCCGGGAGCAGTGTCAGGGTCAGCAGACCATCACGGATGGTCTGGGGTGGAATGATGACCCTGGCCAGCAACGCCCCGTGACTGCGGTACGTGCCTGTCAGCACGGAGGTCAGCTCCTGCAGGTCACCAAAAGAGAGTGGTCTGCCAGTATAACCGTCAAGGATTTTCCGGATTTTGCCCTCTGAAACCCGCGCCATCCCGCCCGGCTTATCCCCCGTGAGCATGATGTGTTTCAGGGTGATACGCGTGCCGTCATCAGCCGGCGCTCCGGCCTGACCGTCGGCCGCTGCAGGCAACGTCAGCTCAGGTGTGCTAAGGGCCGGCAACGTCACTGCCGGTGCAGCCTGACGCATCTGGCTGTCCAGCGTTCCGGCACCGGGAGGAGGCGTGACAGCAGAAGCCGCCACCGGCAGTAACAGGGAGAGCCCGAGCACCTGACGAACCGCCCGGGAGACCCGTTTTATATGAAAACTATTATCTGTCATGAATACCCCGAAATAATGGCAGTAACAGAGATACAAAAAGACACAACCGGAAGCAGGGCAGGAAACTCCCTGCGAAACGGCGAGTAAGAATTAATACCATCCAATAGTATTAATTCTTAAAGTTTATAGGGACAGCGGGAAGCAAATCTTCCGCGAAGGTATTTAAATATCAGATGGTGATATTAATTTATCGCCAGGCGCATTCCTTTTTACTGACAGAAAAATATTAAAGTAATTCAAATATTATAAAGAGCAGACAGCGATGACTGGCGATATTAAACCTAGCCCCCCCTGCGTATTAAGGTTGTCATCCACCGAAAAAGTATCATCCCTGCAGAGGCTGACGGACATAAATACCAGAGACCGCAAAGTCAGTACAGGCAGCACACCGCAGTTCACCCGATTAATAATCCTACCGGAATGCCGACAGAAGCGTCAGAAAAAACTCCCGGTGAACAACTCTGATTTGAATCTTCGGCAGGTAATCCGCATTTAACTGTTATTAATGTTCGCACTCATAAATCAGGTTCACCTGGTGCCTGAAAAGTGAACCGCCCCGGGTTTCCTGGAGAGTGTTTTATCTGTGAACTCAGGCTGCCAGATCATCGTTTCCGATGGAAGCATAATAAGCTTTTTCTGCTTCTGCCGGAGGAGTATGGCCCAGCCTTTCCAG
>OLIQ01000985.1_pt1 | contig 11011 bp, 15 predicted proteins | sample 1609631 | NCBI WGS metagenome assembly OLIQ01 (sample SAMEA4350114, study PRJEB24818) | metagenome | biome: human; feature: gut; material: faeces | place: Denmark | collected 2013-09
TCTGTGGCAACGCTTATGTCTATGACAACGCTCGTGTCTTTGGTAACGCTCATGTCTGTGACGCAGCTTGGGTCCATGGTAACGCTCATGTCCATGGTTACGCTCGTGTCTTGGGTCACTGCTGGGTGTGTGACAACGCTTGTGTCTATGACAACGCTTGTGTCTATGACAACAGTTGTGTTTATGGCAACGCTCGTGTCTTTGGTAACGCTCATGTCTTTGATGACGCTCATGTCTTTGATAACGCTCGTGTCTATGACAACGCTCGTGTCTGTGACAACGCTAAAGTGCGTGAAATCAGCGATGTTTTATGTATATCGCCTATTGGCAGTAGGAATGATGCTACAACATTTTTTAAAACTAAGGACGGAGGTATCTGTGTAAAGTGTGGGTGTTTTAATGGTACGATTGATAGATTTTTAGAAGCGGTCAGTGAAACACACAAAGATAATAAACACGCTAAAGCGTACAGATTAGCGTGCGAACTTGCAAAGGTACAAATTGAATTGGAGGAAAAATAAATGAATAAGGCAAATATCTCTATGGATGAAATATTAATAAACACATTAAGACGAACAAAAAGAAATGCGTTTACAACAAATGTTGCTGATTACGATGTATTTATAAGCGTATCCCCAGCAACAAAAAAGAAAAGTACTATAGTGAGATTCAACTATCGCTACAAATGGATTAAAAACTTCAACTGCGTAACCTTAAGTAGAATAGGAAATAATCTATTCTTCATCTTTTCAGAAATTGATGAAAGCGGCACAGCTTATGCAGTATCTAAAAAAGGTGGTTCCATTTCAACATCAGTATCGGGTATCAATGCTGATAAACTCGCCGATTTTAAGGGTTTCTATAAGTTCAACGAATATGATTGGACAAAAAGCAAAAAACCTATTTTTTACATATCTTTGGAGGACAAAATCAATGAATAAGTTACAAAAGAAAAATCGCCTCCAGAGCTGCAACTCTGGGGACGATACAAAAAGAAAAATATTTACTGCTAAGAGTGTAACGCATAACGCAGAGAAAGTCAAGTGCGTGGTTGCAACTAAAGAGCTGAATGCTTATCAAAAATCTGTTATCAGAAGAATTTACTATGCAAGCCACGAAAGACACAGCCTTGTGTCTAATCTCAAGAATCTTTCGTTTTGTACATATAGCGTTGCTCTGAGATATTTGAAAGAGCGTGGACTTATTGATAATGAAGACTATTACAGCTTAATTACGGAGGTATAAAGATGAATATTGAATCAGTAAAAATTGATACGCTTGAAATCGAAAATGTTAAGCGTATTAAAGCTGTAAAAATAGAGCCAACAGAAAACGGGTTGACAGTAATAGGTGGAAAGAATAACCAAGGTAAAACATCTATTTTGGATGCAATAGCCTGGGGACTTGGTGGGGATAAACTTAAACCATCAGAACCCCAGCGTAATGGTTCGGTAGTACCACCTCATCTTAAGTTTACGCTTTCAAATGGATTGATTGTCGAAAGAAGCGGAAAAAATAGCACTTTGAAAGTAATAGACCCGAATGGAAACAAAAGCGGTCAACAATTACTTAATAGTTTTGTCGAACAATTTGCATTGAATCTTCCAAAGTTTCTCGATGCCACTGCAAAAGAAAAAGCTAATATCTTACTGAAAATAATAGGTGTAGGAGATAGGCTTTATCAGCTGGAGAGTGAAGAAACTGCGCTGTATAACAAGCGTCATGCTATTGGGCAAATTGCTGACCAAAAAATGAAGTTCGCTAAAGAAATGAAATTTTTTGAAGGTGTGCCAACAGAAACTATTTCTGCAAGTGAATTGATTATGCAAGAACAAGAAATACTTGCGAAGAATGCAGAAAATCAGCGTCTTAGAGAAAATACTAAAAAGCTTGAAGAACAGGCTAATGAAATTAGCGAACGCATACAAGCAGATAATAAGTTGCTTACGAAAGTACTTGCACAGCTTGAAACTGCTCGCAAATCGACAGCTTTTTTGCATGATGAGAGTACAGCTGAACTTGAGGCTAACATTGCAAATGTTGAAGAAATCAATCGCAAAGTAAGAGCAAATCTTGAAAGACAAAAAGCAGAACTTGATGCAGAAGAATATCAAATGCAGTATGAATCCTATACAAAAGATATAGAGGCTATAAGACAGGAAAGAATTGCTATGCTAAATAATGCAGATTTGCCACTTCCTGGTTTGTCAGTTGAAAACGGAGAACTTACATATAAAGGCTTCAAATGGGACAACCTTAGTGGTTCTGAACAACTGAAAGTAGCTACTGCGGTAGTCAGAAAGTTAAATCCGAAGTGTGGCTTTGTATTGCTTGATAAACTTGAACAAATGGATTTAGATACGCTGAATGAATTTAGCATTTGGCTTAAGCAGGAGGGCTTACAGGCAATAGCTACAAGAGTTTCAACAGGCGATGAATGTTCTATTATAATTGAAGATGGATATATTAAAAACGATTCTGAAACATTACAAGAAGTAAAGGAATCTAAAAAAACTTGGAAGGCAGGAGAATTTTAATGGCAGTAAGAAAAATAGAGGATAAAGCTAACAGCAGTTGCATTATTAAGTGCAATCCACATAGAGAACTTGCAAGCGGATACACAAAAGTAAAGATTATGCCTGAAAATTACTCAAAAATAATCCTTATTGCAGGTATGACAGGCAAGACAATTCAAGAGGTTACTAATGAGCTTCTTGCATATGCAGTAAAAAACACAAAGATTGAACACGAGGACGGTTTCATAAATCTTTCAAAGTTTGAGGAGGAATAAAAATGCAAATAATTGATGGTGCTATTCAGTCAGCACAGAAGGTTGTAGTTTATGGTCCTGAAGGAATCGGAAAAAGCACCTTTGCTTCAATGTTCCCGAATCCTATTTTTATTGATACGGAAGGAAGTACAAAAAAGCTTTCAGTAAAGCGATTTGAGCGTCCGACATCTTGGGAAATGCTTATCAGTCAGGTTCAGTATGTTAAAAGCAATTATAAAATTCTTAATTGCAGTACTCTTGTTATTGATACTGCCGATTGGGCAGAACGGCTTTGCTCAACACATGTTTGTGCTAAAGCTAAGAAGAACGGAATTGAAGATTTTGGTTATGGTAAAGGCTATACATATCTTGCAGAAGAATTTGGAAAACTTCCGAATCTTTGTGAAGATTTAGTTGAGCTTGGCATAAATGTAGTAATTACTGCACATGCACAAATGCGTAAATTTGAGCAACCAGACGAAATGGGCAGCTATGACAGATGGGAACTTAAGCTTACTAAATATGTATCTCCTATCATTAAAGAGTGGGCAGATACTTTACTTTTTGCAAATTATCAAACTAATGTTGTCAAGGTTGATGATAAGAAGTATAAGGCACAAGGTGGTACAAAGCGTATTATGTATACAACTCATAATGCTTGCTATGATGCCAAGAATCGTGACAACTTGCCAGAAATGCTTCCGTTTGAATATGGGGCAATAAAAAGTACTATATACGATAGATTATCAGCAGAGCCGGCTGTTACTGAAGACAACGGTATTAAAGAGTATAATTTTAAAAATACTCCACCGGCTACTCAGAAGGCTACTGCAGATGAACTTATCAATGACCTTGATAAAATGGTTGATACAGCGCCGAGGAGAGAGCCTGAACCAACAAGACAAATAACCGATGAACTACCAGACTATATACCGAAATCGCTTGCAGACCTTATGAAAGCAAATGATGTAAGTGAAGCTGAGATACAAGAAGTAGTTGCACAGCGTGGATACTATCCGCAAGACACGCCTATAGCGAAGTATGACAGTGATTTTATTGATGGTTGTCTTGTAGGTGCGTGGAATAAGATGTATCCACTCATTGTATCAAATAGAGATTTACCAATATAATTTTAAAGGAGTAATGTATTATGTCAGATTTTGAAAGAGAATTAAACTGGGACGATGAAATTTCACAAGAAAGTGAATTTACACTTCTTGAAGATGGAGATTATGATTTTGAGGTTACTAAGTTTGAGAGAGGTCGCTCGAACGGTTCAGAAAAAATACCAGCAAGCAACATGGCAATTCTTACACTGAGAGTCAGCAATGGTTCAGCATCTACAAGTATTATTGAAAGATTAATACTTCATACAAAAATGGAATGGAAGTTGTCACAGTTTTTCTGCTCTATTGGTCAGAAAAAACATGGTGAACCGCTTAGAATGAACTGGAATAAGGTTTTGGGTGCAAAGGGCCGTTGTAAGGTCTATGTAGATACTTATACCACCGATAGAGGTGAAGAGCGTAAAACTAACAAGATTTCTAAGTTTTATGATTTTCAAGGAAGCCAGCCAGAACAAACAGCTAAGCCTAAATGGTCGGCAGGTGATTTCTAATGGAATTAAGACCATATCAGCAGGAAGCAAAAACAGCGGTATTTGAGCAATGGGAGCAGGGGTTCAAAAGAACCCTTGTGGTTCTTCCCACAGGTTGCGGAAAGACTATTGTTTTCGCAAAAATTACAGAGGAATGTGTAAGAAAGGGCGAAAGGGTTCTGATACTTGCACACAGAGGTGAGTTACTTGAACAAGCTTCGGACAAGCTGTTTAAAGCAACAGGACTTAAAAGCTCTGTTGAAAAAGCTGAAAATTCTTGTCTTGATTCTTGGTATAGAGTAACGGTTGGTTCTGTTCAAACACTAATGAGAGAAAAGCGTTTACAGCAATTTGATGAGAGCTATTTTGATACAATTATTATTGATGAGGCACACCATTGTATCTCAGACAGTTATCAGCGTATAATAAACTATTTTTCAGATGCACATATTTTAGGTGTTACAGCGACACCAGACCGAGGAGATATGAAAAATTTAGGCTCGGTTTTTGATTCACTTGCATATGAATATACCTTGCCAAAGGCAATCAAAGAAGGCTATTTAAGTCCAATTAAAGCTGTTACGATACCTTTAAAATTAGATTTATCGGGCGTGGCTACACAAGCAGGGGATTTTAAAGCAAGCGATATAGATACAGCTTTAGACCCTTATTTATATCAAATAGCAAAAGAAATGAAAAATTACTGTAAGAATCGAAAGACAGTTGTGTTTTTACCACTTGTTAAGACTTCTAAGAAATTTAGAAATATACTTAATGAAAATGGATTTCGTGCAGCCGAGGTCAATGGTGAAAGTGAAGATAGAGCAGAAGTATTGGCAGACTTTGACAGAGGAAAATACAATGTACTTTGTAATTCAATGTTACTTACAGAGGGTTGGGATTGTCCTTCAGTAGATTGCGTTATTGTACTTAGACCTACAAAAGTAAGAGGTCTGTATTGTCAGATGGTTGGGCGTGGTACCCGATTGTGTGAAGGTAAAAAAGATTTATTGTTGCTTGATTTTTTGTGGCATACAGAACGGCATGAGCTTTGCAGACCAGCTCATCTTATTTGCGAAAGTGAAGAAGTAGCAAAGAAAATGACTGAAAATCTTGCAGACAAAGCTGGCTGCGAAATTGATATTGAAGAAGCCGAGCAACAAGCAAACGAAGATGTTGTTGCGCAGCGTGAAGAGGCACTTGCTAAAACTCTTTCAGAAATGAAAAAACGCAAGAGGAAACTTGTTGACCCACTTCAATACGAAATGTCGATACAAGCAGAAGATTTAGCAAGCTATGTACCAGCTTTTGGCTGGGAAATGTCACCACCAACTGATAAGCAAAAAGCGAAGCTTGAAAAACTTGGAGTATTCCCTGATGAAATTGACAATGCAGGTAAGGCTCAAAAGCTTCTTGATAGACTTTCAAAGCGCAGAAATGAAGGCTTGACAACACCTAAGCAAATACGCTTTCTTGAAGGTAAAGGCTTTCAACATGTTGGAACTTGGCAATTTGAAAATGCTAAAAATCTTATTGATAGAATCGCCGCTAATGGCTGGCAGATACCACCAGGAGTTAATCCTAAAACTTATTCAGGAGTATAAAAATGGAAGATATATTAAAAGCACTTGAATATATAAACCCTGCCACACTAAGCTATCAGGAATGGCTAAATGTTGGAATGGCTCTCAAGTATGAGGGTTGTTCCGCAGCCGTTTTTGATAATTGGTCGAGGGCGGATAGTCGCTATCACGATGGAGAGTGTCAAAGCAAATGGAATAGTTTTAATGGTTCGGAAAGTCCCGTTACAGGAGCTACTATATTCCAGATGGCACGAGAAAACGGATATAAACCGCAAGAGGGGCACGAGCTTGATTGGGATAGTGAAATATCCTTTGAGGCTGACGGAGAGCCTGAAACAACCATAGAGGAGCGAGCCGACAAACAGCTTATCAGATACCTTGAAACTATTTTTGAATCTAATGAAAATGTTGGTTATGTTACAGAAACTTGGGAAAAAGACGGAAAATATTTACCTGCAAAAGGCAGCTATGATAGAACAGCAGGTCAGCTCATAGAGGCACTATCTAAATGTAATGGCGATATTGGTGCGGTATTTGGTGATTATAATACCAAGGCAGGAGCTTGGATAAGATTTAATCCACTTGACGGTACAGGAGTAAAAAACGAGAATGTTACAGACTATCGTTATACACTTGTTGAAAGTGATAATATGGAATTATCTAAGCAGAGGCAGATAATAGAAAACCTAAGATTACCGGTAGCTTGTCTTGTCTATAGTGGAAAAAAATCTATACATGCGATTGTTCATGTTGATGCAGGTAACAAGGACGAATATCGTAAGAGAGTAGAATATATTTATAAACGCTGTCAAGAAGCAGGAATGACGATTGATATTGCGAACAAAAATCCATCAAGGCTTAGTCGTATGCCAGGTGTGAAGAGAGGAGATAAAACTCAAGCACTTCTTGCAACGAATATGGGATTTAAAGATTTTTTGTCCTGGGAAGAATACATAGAAAGTATCAATGACAATCTTCCTGATGAAGAAAGCCTTGCAAATGTATGGGATAAGTTACCTGAATTGTCACCGCCATTGATTGAAGGTGTTTTGCGTCAAGGCCATAAAATGCTTATTGCTGGTCCTTCTAAGGCAGGAAAATCATTTGCACAAATTGAACTTTGTATAGCTGTTGCAGAAGGAGAGAGATGGCTCAACTTCAAATGTGCACAAGGGAGAGTGTTATATGTCAATCTTGAACTTGACAGGGCATCGTGTCTACATAGATTTAAAGATGTTTATATTGCTCTTAAAATACCTCCTAATAACCTCAAAAACATAGACATCTGGAACCTTCGTGGAAGGTCTGTGCCTATGGATAAGCTTGCCCCTAAGCTGATACGCAGAGCTAAACAGAAAGGCTATATAGCTGTTATAATCGACCCGATTTATAAAGTTATAACCGGAGATGAAAACAGTGCAGACCAAATGGCAGCATTCTGTAATCAGTTTGACAAGATATGCACAGAGCTTGGAACAGCGGTTATATATTGCCATCATCACAGCAAAGGTTCTCAGGCAGGAAAGCGTTCTATGGATATGGCAAGTGGTTCTGGTGTTTTCGCTCGTGACCCTGACGCTCTTTTAAATATGTCAGAGCTTATGCTTAATGATAATGTTATCAAACAACAGGAAAATAAGGCAGTATGTGAGATATGTATGAAATATCTTAGTCGCTTTGATAAGCTTGATATAGCTTCTCAAGATGATTTATGTAGTGAAGTTAAAATGCGTGAAGCATGTAAAAAAGCTTTATCGGATTTAACATTCAATAACATAATGCAAGAAGTTGAAATTGTGCGTAAACAAATCCAAAAGCGGACAGCATGGAGAGTAGAAGGAACGCTTCGAGAGTTTGCTAAATTTGAGCCTGTGAACTTATGGTTCGATTATCCTGTTCACATTGTAGATACTGTCGGAGTACTTAAAGATGTGAATTCTGAATCGGATATAAATTCTAAAAATTCTCCATATACAAGAAATTTCGGTAAGAAAAAAACTACCGAAGAAAAGAAAAAGGAACGCAATGAAGCCATAAAAGAAGCCTTTGATGCGTGTAATTTAGATGGTAAAGTTACAGTATCTGATATTGCAGAATATATGGGGACGACCGAAAAAACAGTCAGAAATAAGTTAAAATCACACGGTGGTTTTTGGGTTGACGGTGGAAATGTAGGATTAAAGGGAAAGGAAAATATCGAATAATTTTCCCTTCCGTCTTTTTGGAGGGAAAGGAAATTCTCGATAAATTTTCCCTTTCCCTCGGACGGAAAATATCGAATATATTCGAGAATTTCCGTGTGACGGAAAAAGTCGAATAATTATCGAGTTTTTCCGAGGGAAGGAAAATCTATTATTATAAATAATAGGAATAAACATTTCCCTCACGGTCACAGGGGTGAAGTAAGGCGGGCTTAAGCACTGCCCGCCCTACCTTCCTTCCCCTGACCTGTGACAAGAAAAAAATTAAGTTAAGTAAAAAGAAAGTTGGTAAATAATGGCAAATAAAATCAAGCGAAATAAGTTGATTAGTGTTGCACGAAAAATGCCTCCTTTGTATCATAGCATTCCTGGTGAAAAGTTTGACATCAGAAAAAGCAGAACATTATGGTGGCTAATCAAACAACCTGAGATTTTAAATTATGTGTGGAACAATATCAAACAGTCTGGTTTCGTTAAGTATGACAGTGTTACTGGAAAATGGACAGGAATTGATTTTGAATCGGAGGAAAGCAATGATTGAATTTTTTGTGCCAATGATACCTCCAACAGTAACAGCTCAAGAACATAAAGTAACGATAAGGAATGGTAAGCCTATGTTTTATGACCCACCGGAGCTTAAAGAGGCTAAATCGAAAATCTTATCAGGACTTTATCCACACAGACCTCAGAAGCCGTTTGATGGCGGTTTACAGCTAATTGTAAAGTGGTTATTTCCGAAAGGCAATCACAAGAACGGAGAATATCGTATAACAAAGCCTGATACAGATAATCTTCAAAAGATGCTTAAAGACTGCATGACGAAATCAGGCTTTTGGAAAGATGATGCTTTGGTATGCTCTGAAGTATGCGAAAAATTTTGGGCTGAACAGCCAGGAATTTATATCAGAATTGAAGAAATACAAAGGCATATAGATTGAGGAGGAATAAAAAAATGAACTTCCATTTTGATGATGAGAAAATAAAGGAATTTGTAAAGGCGCGCAATGAAGCATTATTCAGCCTTGATGAAAATAAAATCAAGGCATTTATGAAAAAATACACCCGTTTTGAAGAACCGCCTAAGGATAAAATTGTCTTTTTTGCAATGGTTTTCAAGGCTATCTGCAACATAACAGATGCGCCGCCGGAGGTTAAAGCCAAAGCTAAAATTTGGCTCAAGGAACATGGTTTTAAGGAGAGTTTGAAATGAGAGAAATATTATTCAGGGGTAAAGCGATAAACCGTGACAAAGGTTATCATCTAACAGAATACAAGAACGGCGAATGGGTTTATGGATTAGTTACAAAATTGTATGATGAACAGTTTAAAAGTCTACCTGCCGAAATGACGAATACAAACGGCATAAGAGGCATCGAAATTGATTACAAAACAATCGGGCAGTACACAGGCTTAAAAGATAAGAACGGCAATAAGATTTTTGAGGGTGATATATTTAAGTTTGAAGATGAAGTTTGGCAAAGCTATTACACGCCCTGCGGTACGGAATGGGATTCGTGGAAAGCTGAGAATTGCGGCGTTGTTGGCTTTAACGAAGAATTATCGCAATATGATTTTGTTAGATACAAATTCAGTCAAAACTCAGTTGAAGCTGATTTGCACGAAAATCACGATATGACCTTTGCTGATTTTATAACCGATTTAGAAATCATCGGCAACATATACGACAATCCCGAATTATTGGAGCGATGAAGAATGAACATAGAAAAATTTGTAAGAGAACGCAATGAGGCATTGTTTAGTCTTGATGAGAAGAAAATCAAAGACTATGCAAAGAAATATGGTCTTAGCTTGCCTGAACATCCTATTGTTTTTTGGGGTGCTGTATATAAATCAATATACAACATCACAACTACACCACAGGATTTAAAACAAAAAGCAAAGGACTGGCTTGATGAACACAATATGAGTACAGATATAAAATAGCCTATAAACGCCCTACAAGCGGTTTTACAGATTGAGTAATGAAATTACACTATCAAACAATTAAAATCGCTCATAGGACGATTATGGCGAAAAGAAAGGCGGTTAAAATGAAAGCACGAGTTGTTACGAACAAGGAAATCAAAATTGCGAAAGAAATTGCCAAGCAATCTGAACAGGATTATATGCGACGAATCCTCAAACTTGTGTGTTATGCTCTGCACGTTCAATATGGTTTCGGAGCAACACGAATCGGAAAGCTTGTAAACTACTGCAATGATGAGATGCAGGACGCTGACGAAAATTATTGGATAAACCTTGACCGACTGTTGAAAGAACACATTGGGATTGAGTTTGAAGATGAGAATTACGATGAGCGTGAAGCAAGGGCCAAACAATTACGGCAGGAGAAACGCTGGAAGAGGTGATACCGTTGAACGCACGAGATTATCTTGAAGACATAAAGAAAACCAACAAAAAGATATTATCGATAAAAACGGAACTTGCAAGTATTAGAGAACAAAAGGACGGACTTAAATCCGTTGAAATATCGGAGCGTGTAAAATCATCTGCAATTTATTTTGATACTCTTGACAGTTTATTAATTAGAGAAGATAAACTAACAAATGAATATCAACAGATATTGTCTGAATGGTGGAAGTGCAGAAACTACATATCAAAAATATCAAATCAAGACCGTTCCGATGTACTAAGATATAAATATCTTCTTGGATATAAGTATAAATCTTGGGATATGATTTCCGAAAAAACGCACATATCGAAAAGAAATATTTTTAGAATACACGGTGAAGCATTAGAAGATTTTAGAAAAATTACGGGTATGACTTAAAGTTGGCACTGTTTGGCATTGTTTGGCACTGTTAATAGTGCTAAAATGGTATTGTGAGATGAGGGCGGA
>OLIQ01000991.1_pt1 | contig 10968 bp, 9 predicted proteins | sample 1609631 | NCBI WGS metagenome assembly OLIQ01 (sample SAMEA4350114, study PRJEB24818) | metagenome | biome: human; feature: gut; material: faeces | place: Denmark | collected 2013-09
AATCTGTGCTCTCCACTCCGGCTTCTTGGAAGCCTTGATTCTGGTAGAGATCATCTTCAGTATTTCTTTGGCATCACCGACAACACTTGCATCAACTTCCACGTTCTTATTGATTTCTGCAGCATCAATATCAATATGTAAAATCTTTGCCTGATTTGCAAACTTACTTGCATTACCGGTTACACGGTCTGAGAATCTCGCACCAACAACGATTACAAGATCTGCCTGATTGATACCGAAGTTTGAAACCTTGGTTCCATGCATACCGATCATGCCTGTGTAACGATCATCCGTTCCCGGAAATGCACCCTTGCCCATCAATGTATCACAGACAACTGCATCGATTTTCTCTGCAAATTTCTTCAGCTCCTTGGATGCATCTGCCGCAACAACGCCACCACCGACAAGAATCATCGGTTTCTTCGAATTCTCAATCATCTTAATGGCTGTGTCGATATCTTCTGCACGGATTGTCTTGGTCACGCGCTCGATTGGCTCCGGTGCCTTTGGCTCATAGTCTGCAACATTTGCAGTTACATCCTTTGTAATATCAACAAGAACCGGACCCGGTCTGCCTGACTGTGCGATTTTAAATGCGCGGCGGATTGTATCTGCCAGTTCATGTACATTCTTTACAATAAAGCTATGCTTCGTAATCGGCATAACTACACCCGCAATATCAATCTCCTGAAAACTGTCCTTTCCAAGAAGAGAAACACCTACGTTTGCAGTGATTGCAACAAGCGGAATCGAATCCATATATGCGGTTGCAATACCGGTTACAAGATTCGTTGCACCCGGACCGGAAGTTGCCATACATACGCCAACCTTGCCAGTCGCTCTTGCATATCCATCCGCTGCATGACTTGCACCCTGCTCATGGGATGTCAGGACATGGTGAATCTCATCCTGATGCTTATACAATGCATCATAGACATTCAGGATCGTTCCTCCCGGATATCCAAATACTGTGTCAACGCCCTGTTCTTTCAGACATTCAATCACTATTTCTGATCCAGTTAATTGTTTCATAAACTTCTCCTTATCTACATACAACTTGATTTATCCTTTTTCTTCCTGTCAGATAACCAATATCTGATAGGATAGCACATTGTTTTGAATTATTCAATATATTTTACTTCAACTCCAAAACGGCACCGCGGTTACCGGATGTTACCATCTTTGCATACCTTGCCAGATATCCGGTTGTTACCTTTGGCTCTCTTGGTGTCCATGCCTCTTTCCGCTTTGCAAGCTCCTCGTCGGAAACCTTCACATTGATCGTACATGCATCAATATCAATGCTGATGATATCTCCCTCTTCGATCAAAGCGATCGGACCTCCAACTGCTGCCTCCGGTGAGATATGTCCAATGGAAGCACCACGGCTTGCACCTGAGAAACGTCCATCTGTGATCAGTGCTACTGAAGAGCCAAGTCCCATACCTGCAATCGCAGATGTCGGGTTCAGCATCTCTCGCATTCCAGGTCCCCCCTTTGGTCCCTCGTAACGAATAACCACAACATCACCTTCGACGATTTTGCCACCCTTGATAGCCGCGATTGCATCCTCTTCACATTCAAACACACGTGCCGGACCTTCATGCTGCAGCATCTCCGGAACAACTGCAGAACGCTTGACTACAGAGCCGTCCGGTGCAATATTTCCCTTCAGTACGGCAAGTCCACCGGTTGAACTGTATGGGTTTGCCATCGGGCGGATAACTTCCGGATTCAGGTTCTTATGTCCCTTTACCGCCTCTCCGATTGTCTTGCCTGTTACTGTCATGCAATCCTCATTGATCAATCCTGCCTCACAGAGCTGGTTGATAACCGCATACACACCACCGGCCTCGTTTAAGTCCTCCATATATGTCGGACCTGCCGGTGCTAAGTGGCAGAGGTTTGGTGTTCTTGCACTGACTTCATTTGCCATGGAAATATCAAAATCAAATCCAATCTCATGTGCGATTGCCGGAATATGAAGCATAGAGTTTGTAGAACATCCAAGCGCCATATCAACAGTCAAAGCATTCATGATGGCGTCCTTCGTAATAATATCTCTCGGACAGATATTCTTCTTGTACATCTCCATAACGGCATAACCGGCACGCTTTGCAAGCTTCAGTCTCTCAGAATATACTGCCGGGATTGTTCCGTTTCCAGGAAGTCCCATACCAAGTGCCTCTGTCAGACAGTTCATAGAGTTTGCAGTATACATACCGGAGCATGATCCACAAGTCGGGCATGCATGGCACTCAAAATCGTTGACATCTTCTTCGGTCATCTTGCCTGCTGCATAAGAACCAACTGCCTCGAACATAGAAGAAAGGCTGGTCTTATGTCCTTTCACATGACCGGCAAGCATCGGGCCACCGGATACGAATACGGTTGGCACGTTGACTCTGGCTGCTGCCATCAGAAGTCCCGGTACGTTCTTATCACAGTTTGGAATCATGACAAGTGCATCAAACTGATGTGCAACTGCCATACACTCGGTTGAATCTGCAATCAAATCTCTTGTTACAAGGGAATACTTCATTCCGATATGTCCCATCGCGATACCATCGCAGACAGCAATTGCAGGGAACATCACAGGTGTTCCGCCTGCTTCTGCTACGCCAAGCTTCACGGCCTGTGCGATCTTATCTAAGTTCATATGGCCGGGTACGATCTCGTTGTAAGAACATACGATACCGACCAATGGTTTCTTCATTTCTTCTTCTGTCATTCCAAGGGCATTGAACAAGCTTCTGTGTGGTGCCTGCTGCATGCCAACTTTTACGTTATCACTCTTCATCTTTTTTCTTCCTTTCTCTTCAATTTGTTCAGACAATTTCGAGATTTGCATACCTGCAACATATATTTTGATTCCATTCATCTTATATACAATGTATTGAAACTAAGAAGTGCTAGATGTTCTGATCTATACCGTTTCATAATACGCAACCGCCGTCAATTCGCCATCCATGGCTCAGTGACGGCTTGTTTGAACATCGTGTTCAAACATCGCTTCTTTTACTACAGAACATCAAGAACTTCTAAGTTTCAAACATATCGTATATATTCATGAATGAAATCAAAATATATGCTTTTCATTTATCTCACTATCTCGAAATTATCTGGCAAAGTATTGTCTCTTAATTAACTACTAATTCTTCCTTAACCACTTAGATTCTTTCTACGATCTTGTCGCCCATCTCGTTACAGCCGACAAGGGTTGTGCCTTCGGACACGATATCACATGTACGGAAACCGTCTATAAGCACCTGCTTGACTGCGTTCTCGATGGCATCTGCCTCTTTGTCGAGGTCGAATGTGTAACGGAGCATCATCGCTGCGGAAAGAATTGTTGCGATTGGATTTGCCTTGTCCTGTCCGGCAATATCCGGTGCCGAACCGCCACTTGGCTCGTACATACCGAACTTTGTCTCGTTCAAGGAGGCAGATGCCAGCATACCGATGGAACCTGTGATCATCGATGCCTCATCGGACAAGATGTCACCAAACATATTCTCCGTTAATACAACATCGAACTGTGCCGGATCTTTGACAAGCTGCATTGCACAGTTATCAACAAGCATATGCTCATATGTGACTTCCGGATAATCTTTGGCAACCTCTTCCACGATTTTTCTCCAGAGTCTGGAGGAATCAAGCACGTTTGCCTTATCAACACTTGTTACCTTCTTGCGGCGCTTCATCGCGATATCAAAGCCCTTGATTGCGATACGACGGATCTCATTTTCGTTATAAGTCAGTGTATCTACGGCCGTCATCACACCATCTACTTCCTTTGTCTCTCTTGCACCGAAGTAAAGACCACCTGTCAGTTCACGCATAATCATCATATCGAACCCGCGGTCTGCGATTTCCGCCTTCAAAGGACATGCACCCTTTAACTGCTCGTAGAGATTTGCCGGTCTCAAATTTGCGAAAAGTCCCAGTTCCTTGCGGATCTTCAAAAGTCCGGCTTCCGGTCTCTTCTCCGGCGGGAGCTTATACCAAGGCGATGTACTTGTGTTACCACCGATAGAACCAAGCAATACCGCATCGCTTGCCTTTGCTCTTGCGACTGCTTCGTCAGTAAGGGGAACGCCATGTGCATCGATCGAGCATCCGCCCATCAGAAGCTGCTCATAGTTAAATGTATGTCCAAACTTTTCTCCGACAGCATCTAACACCTTCATTGCCTGTGTGACAACCTCAGGTCCGATACCGTCTCCTTTGATTACTGCAATATTACAATTCATGATTCATCCTCCAAATAATAATTTATCCTGTATCCGCTTAGCGGTTGAATAAATGCTTTCTCTTCTTAAAATATACGATGTTACAGATTAACATCACAATGGAAGTCGCCAATGATCCATAGTTTGAACTGGAAATATACTCCGAAAGTCCATCCACAATGCTTGTAACACTCGCGATATATGCAATTAACACAACCAGGCCTGCCACCTGCATACCTATATACATTGCCGGTCCGGACTTCTTGAAATCCGCAAGCATAAAACGCGTTATAAGTGAGAAAATACCAAGTGCGATGTAGCAGATACCGATAATCGTATCCACACCCTTTAAGCCAGAAAAATAACTATATACCCGATCAGTATTTTCACCATAAATTCTGCCTGTAAGAAGCTGGAATCCATTCCACAATCCAACAAGTGTTGAAACAAACAGCTGAAAATAAATTACGAAATGGAACCATTTCATTCCAAGTTCCGGCTGTGGCTGCTGTGGTGCCTGATTATACATTCCCTGCTGGTTGTACATATTCTGCTGTGGTGCCTGATTGTACATCCCCTGCTGGTTATACATATTCTGCTGTGGTGCCTGATTGTACATCCCCTGCTGGTTGTACATATTCTGCTGCGGTGCCTGATTGTTTGCTTGTGCGCCTGCACCGGTATAAGCTCCACAGACTGGACAGGTCAGCTGTCCGTCCAAAATCTGGTTGCCACAATTATTACAAACTCCCATATATTTTATCCTCCCCAATGAATTTAATTTTCTTTTGCATTGATATAATTGATCAAGCCGCCATCTTTGATAATCTTCTGCATGAACGGAGGGAATGCCTGTCCCTTGAATTCCGTTCCCTTTGTCTTGTTGTAGATCATACCATTATCAAAATCAACCTCTACCATATCGCCTGCCTCAATTCCCCTGGCTGCCTCCGGACACTCAATAATCGGAAGACCGATGTTGATTGCGTTACGATAGAAGATTCTGGCAAATGTCTCAGCGATTACACAACTGATACCGGATGCCTTGATTGCAATCGGTGCATGCTCTCTGGATGAGCCGCATCCAAAATTCTTATTTGCTACCATGATATCGCCCGGCTTCACACGCTTTACGAAGTCCTTATCGATATCCTCCATACAGTTTTTTGCAAGCTCCGCAGGATCTGAAGAGTTCAGATATCTTGCCGGAATGATTACGTCTGTATCTACATTGTCACCATATTTATGTACTGTTCCGTATGCTTTCATTCTCTATTCCTCCAAATTCTTAGTATCACTGTACCATATTACTTCAATTCACATGGGCAGCTGATTTTACCTGTAATCGCAGATGCTGCTGCAACCGCCGGGCTTGCCAGATATACCTCAGAATCTACATGTCCCATACGTCCGACGAAATTACGGTTGGTTGTAGAAACACACTTTTCACCGGCTGCCATAACACCCATATGTCCACCTAAGCATGGTCCGCAGGTTGGAGTCGATACAATCGCACCTGCCTCGATAAATGCCTTTGTCAGACCTTCTTCGAGCATCTGCAGATAAACCTCCTGTGTGCCTGGGATGACGATCACACGTACCCCCTTTGCCACATGTCTGCCCTTGATGATATCCGCAGCAATACGCATATCAGAGATTCTTCCGTTTGTACAGGAACCGATGACTACCTGATCGATCTTGATCTCGCCGACCTCATCGATTGTCTTTGTATTCTCCGGAAGATGTGGGAATGCAACAGTTGGCTTTAAGGTTGAAAGGTCAATCGTATATTCCTCATCGTATACTGCATCGGCATCTGCCTCATACTTTGTATATGTCTTTGTAGAATGTTCCTTCATATAAGCTTCTGTCTGCTCATCGACTGGGAAGATACCATTCTTCGCACCTGCCTCGATTGCCATGTTCGCAATCGTGAAACGATCATCCATGGTAAGGTTCTTGATACCCTCGCCAACAAATTCCATAGACTTATAGAGTGCGCCATCCACACCGATCATACCAATGATGTGAAGGATCACATCTTTCCCGCTGATATATGGTGCTTTCTCTCCTACGATGTTAAACTTGATTGCAGATGGCACCTTGAACCATGCCTTGCCTGTTACCATACCGGCTGCCATATCTGTACTGCCGACACCTGTGGAGAATGCGCCGAGGGCACCATAGGTACATGTATGTGAATCGGCTCCGATGCATGTCTCGCCTGCAACGATCAGTCCTTTTTCCGGAAGCAATGCATGCTCGATTCCCATCTCTCCGACATCGAAGAAATTCACGATTTCATTTTCACCGGAGAACTCGCGTACGCATTTGCAATGTTCTGCACTCTTAATATCTTTATTCGGTGTGAAGTGATCCATAACAAGTGCAATCTTGCTCTTATCAAACACTTCCTTTTTATTAAACTTTTCCATCTCATGAATGGCAACCGGTGTTGTGACATCGTTACCAAGCACCAAATCCAAATCTGCCTCAATCAACTGTCCTGCTTCTACACTTGCAAGACCTGCATGTTTCGCAAGTATTTTCTGCGTCATGGTCATTCCCATAATCATTTCCTCCTAGTTCTACTAATAATGTTAGAATCATACCATATTTCTTTCTATAATTACAATATATAATATGAATACCATTTATAACTTGTGGTTATGGTTTGGGTATGATATATTAAATCAAGCTGAACTTATTTATAATGCAAAAAACAAAATATGATCTATATAGAATATTCCAATATTATAGGAAAGATTCGTTTATATGAAAAGAAATGAGAGGATGTTATGTTTGATAATCTGAATTATTACAGAGTGTTTTATACGGTTGCAAATACCGGAAATATCAGCAAGGCTGCCGATATGCTTTTCATCAGTCAGCCTGCAATATCGAAAGCGATCTCCAAGCTTGAGGACGGACTGCATGTGAAGCTTTTTCTGCGTTCTTCCAAGGGCGTGACTATGACGGACGAGGGGCAGGTGCTATACAACCATATTGAGAAAGCATTCTCGAATATCTCACAGGGTGAAGATGAAATCCGGCATATCCACGAACTCGGCATCGGGCAGTTACGAATCGGTGTCAGTACCTCTCTTTGCAAACATATTTTATTAGACAAACTGCAGATCTTTATCTCAGAAAATCCCCATATCAAGATTATCATCGATTGTCATTCCACGGTCAACACATTGAAGCTTCTAAATGACGGGCGCATCGATATCGGTCTGATCTGCAAGACGGACATCCCTGCCGGCTTTGAATATCAGGATGTCAGCACGATTCACGACATCTTCGTCGTAAATGAAACTTACCTCTCCAACCTGCACCTGCGGGAACAGGAGGAGCTTGCACCGGAGCCGGTAAATCCGTGGCTGTTTGCCGGAAATCTGACCGGTATTATGGGAAATCTGGATGAAGGTGACGTCAAAAATGAAAAGTCTGCTGATTCAACTTGCGCTTCGATAAATCCTGCATCTTCCACAGATGAATCCGGATTTGCCATGAAGGACATTCTGGAAAAATCAAATCTTATGCTGTTGGAGAAAAATAATATCACACGTACGCATATTGATGATTACCTGGAGTCGCAGGGAATCCATCCGCAGCAGATACTCGAAGTAAACAACATGGATCTGCTCATTGACTTTGCCGCCATCGGCATGGGCATTGCCAGTGTCGTACGAGAGTTTGCAACGGACTATCTGGCTTCCGGGCAGATCTTAGAGCTTCCGCTCTCCCACCCGGTTGCAGAGCGTACCGTCGGATTCGTGTACCCAAAGAGCCGGGGAAAGTCAGAGGTGTTACGGAAGTTTCTGGGGATGTGGGGATGTTAAATTCCTATTTTCTTCATCAATGCCTCTTGAAGCACCTGAGAGAAATTGATGTCATGTTCCATCGCCGCTTCATTTAACCATTCCGGAATACTAAGTGTTTTCTTCACAGATTTTGTGTTGTGCTTTTTCTTGTATTGCACCAAATCAAATTCAATCAAACAGGAGAAATCGCCCTCTTGCAGTATATAATCCACAGGCGCAGATACTTCCGGCAACGATTCTTCGTTTTTCAGCCGGTCATCAATGCATAATCCCATTGCCTCTACCGCCATCTCGTATGCTTCTTCCATTGTTTCTCCCTGTGTCATGCATTCCGGGAAGTCCGGAAATGAAATCCAATAGCCGCCCTTCTCATCGTTATGAAATATAGCCGGATAAAAATAATGATGCATAGTTATTTCTCCTCCTTTATTCCTGCCTGTTTTAATATTGCCTGTTACAAACCTATTTTCAAATCTTTACAGTGATATGGCACAATCACTGTTTTTTGTGTTTCTTCGTTTGTTAATTTCACATGTGATCCATTTTGTGATATGATTTGAAATCCATGTTTCTTCAATTTTTTATCATTGCTTTTGATGTTGTTGGCTTATTGTTCTCCTTTTTATTATTGTATACGTAACAATACGTATTGTCAATATGAAAGGGGCAATTGTAATAAGCTGAGCAACGCTACTTCGCACTTTTGTATGATAACCCAGACAATCAGCCACAAGTCGCTTCGCGACTTGCCGGCTGTTGTGCTGCGCACTATAGAAATAGAAAAAGCCCAGTAAGGCTTTCTGCGAGCAGAGCCATACTGGGCTTTTTCTATTTCTGCATTGCTTGGGTTATCACATCATTCCCATGCCGCCGCCCATGCCACCTGCTGGCATAGCTGGAGCATCTTCCTTGATGTCTGCAACAACAGACTCTGTTGTAAGGAATGTAGAAGCAACGGATGTTGCGTTCTGCAATGCTGTTCTTGTAACCTTCACAGGATCGATGATACCTGCTTCGATCATGTTTACATATTCTTCCTTGTAAGCATCGAATCCAACACCAACCTCAGACTCTTTGATCTTGTTGATGATAACTGCGCCCTCAAGACCTGCATTGGATGCGATATGAGCAAGCGGAGCTGTCAGTGCCTTTGCAATGATTGTTGCACCGGTCTTCTCGTCACCTTCCAATGTATCAATCAGAGCATTCAGCTTCTTAGAAGCATGGATATATGCAGATCCACCACCTGCGATGATACCCTCTTCTACGGCTGCTCTTGTAGCGTTCAAAGCATCTTCCAGACGAAGCTTTGCTTCCTTCATCTCTGTCTCAGTTGCAGCACCAACACGGATAACAGCAACACCACCAGCAAGCTTTGCCAGTCTCTCCTGCAGCTTCTCCTTATCGAATTCAGATGTTGTCTCAGCAAGCTGTGCCTTGATGACATTGACTCTTGCTTCGATATCTGCCTTTGCACCACAACCATCAACGATAACTGTATTCTCCTTGGCAACCTTTACGCTCTTTGCACGTCCGAGCTGATCCAGAGTTGTCTCCTTCAAATCATAGCCAAGCTCCTCGGAGATGACTGTACCACCTGTCAGGATTGCAATATCCTGCAGCATTTCTTTTCTTCTGTCACCATAGCCAGGTGCCTTTACACCTACGACTGAGAATGTACCACGCAGCTTATTTACAATCAATGTTGTAAGAGCCTCGCCCTCGATATCCTCAGCAATGATCAAAAGCTTCTGTCCACCCTGTACAATCTGCTCCAGAAGTGGAAGAATATCCTGAATATTGGAAATCTTCTTATCTGTAATCAGGATATATGGGTTATCCAGCTCTGCAACCATCTTCTCCATATCTGTTGCCATGTAAGCACTTACATAACCACGATCAAACTGCATACCTTCTACCAAGTCAAGCTCTGTCTTCATTGTCTTAGACTCTTCGATTGTGATAACGCCATCCTTAGAAACCTTCTCCATTGCATCTGCAACAAGTTCACCGACACCATCATCACCAGCAGAGATAGAGGCAACTCTTGCGATCTGCTCCTTGCCATTGATAGACTCGCTCATCTCTGAGATTGCATCGACAGCTGCATCGCAAGCCTTCTTCATACCTTTACGAAGTACGATTGGGTTTGCTCCGGCTGCTAAGTTCTTCATACCTTCGTTGATCATTGCCTGAGCAAGAACGGTTGCTGTTGTTGTACCATCACCGGCAACATCGTTTGTCTTGGTTGCAACTTCCTTTACGATCTGTGCACCCATATCCTCAAACGGATCTTCAAGAGAAATCTCCTTTGCGATTGTCACACCATCATTTGTGATGAGTGGGGAACCAAATGACTTTGCAAGAACTACATTTCTTCCTTTTGGTCCAAGTGTTACACTAACTGTATCTGCAAGCTGGTTTACGCCTGCCTCCAAAGCCTTTCTGGCTTCTGCTCCATACTTAATTTCCTTTGCCATTGTATTACGCCTCCTAGTTTTTTTCGCATCTTCTAATGATAACGGCAATACTTTCTTCGTACCCATACTGCCTTACCTGTTACTGAACGATTGCAAGAATATCTGCCTGCTTTACAATGATGTACTCATCATCTCCAAGCTTTACTTCTGTTCCTGCATATCTTGAATAGATTACTTTATCGCCAGCCTTTACTTCCATTGGAACCTTCTCGCCATCTACGACAGCACCAGGGCCAACTTCAACAACCTCTGCATACTGTGGTTTTTCCTGTGACTGTGTCGGAAGAACGATTCCTGATTTCGTCGTCTCTTCTGCAACGGACTGCTTTAATACAACTCTGTCTCCTAACGGTGTTAACTTCATAATATACCCGACCTCCTAATTTTTACTTTTAGCACTCATATTGGTTGAGTGCTAACATAATTCTT
>OLIQ01000994.1_pt1 | contig 10943 bp, 6 predicted proteins | sample 1609631 | NCBI WGS metagenome assembly OLIQ01 (sample SAMEA4350114, study PRJEB24818) | metagenome | biome: human; feature: gut; material: faeces | place: Denmark | collected 2013-09
ATATCCTTGAAATAACATCTAATATACTTATTATTATATCAAATAATTCTGAATTTGCAATAGTAAATTGAAAATATTCAAAAATAGTTTACAATCAATAGCCAAAATTAGGTGATTGACAATAATTTTATGCTTTGATTTATACATAAAAATACATATTTTTAAAAACAAATTTAAGAATGAATTGTAAAAATCCATTATATTAAATTGACGAACTGTGCTAAATGTGTTAAAATATAAAGCGGCTGAGCAAATTTAATAGTAAATTTGGTAAAAGGGGAATTATATGAGTGATACTATTAAAAAAAATAAATATAAATCCTTCAACTTTTCAGAGCACCCTATTTTGACTCTTGGGCTTATTTGCTTTTGTATGGCACTCATATTCGGAACAGTACCGTTTTCAACTACTGGAATAATACTTCTACTTTGTATCGCATTTATAATTATAGTAGTAACATTTTGGCAAAGCAAAGACGATGAGAGCTTTAAAATAACCTCTATTAAAGCAATCAGCTATATATCTATGCTATTTATAGCCTACTGTATAATGGCTATACAACAAAAATCTGGAGCTTTTCTATTTCTCTTTGCAGTATTTCTTGCAATAATCTATGGAATACATTGCTATATAAACAATGTACTTGATACTAGAAAAATTATCATAATACTTTTTATTCTTGCTTTTGCATTGAAACTTGCATATATCCTCTATACAACTGTTCATCAAAGACAGCATGATGTTGAAAAATTTGATATTAACGCAAGAGGTCATGCTGCATATATACTCTATATATTCAATAACTGGTCCTTGCCTGATATTGATGTAAGAGATTATTGGCAATTTTATCACCCACCTTTGCATCATCTTCTTGCTGCGATATGGTTGAAAATACAAAGTATTTTTGGAATAGCAACAGAGGCTTCTTATGAGGGCTTGCAATACCTTACGCTTTTCTATTCTAGTGTATCTATGTATCTTTCTTATAGAATTATGCAAGAGCTTAAACTGAGAAGAATGGGACTTATAATCGCTTTTGCAATAGTTGCCTTTCACCCTACTTTTATAATTCTTTCAGGAAGTGTTAATAACGATATTCTCTCATTAACATTTATGCTTGGAGCTATTCTTAATACCATAGTGTGGTATAGAGAACAGACTTTAAAGAATATAATGAAAATTGCTTTATGCGTTGGCTTAGGAATGTTTACAAAACTCTCTGTATGGATAGTTGCTCCTGCTATTGCGATTGTTTTTCTTATTGTATTAATCAAAAATAGAAAAAATTTCAAAAGCCTTATTGGACAGATGCTTGCATTTGGTGGCGTATGTATACCACTTGGACTTGGCTGGAGCATAAGAAATTATCTTATGCATAAAGTTCCTTTCACCTATGTACCTAAGCTTTCTGTGACTAATAGCCAGTATATTGGTTATTATAGCATTTTTGAAAGGCTTTTTGACTTCAATTTCAGCCAATTTGATAGCGTTTATACTCAATTTGTATTCTACTCTGGAAAGTATTTTGAATATAATCCTACAATAGCACTATTTAAAACAGCTATGTTTGATGAAATCATAAATGACACATACTACCCTGAAATAAAATTCAGTGGGGTTGTGCTCTTCTGGTCGGGCGTGGTTCTTGCATTACTTGGCGTTATTGCAATGGTCTACATACTTATTAATAAAAAAAGTATGAAGCCTATATTTAAGGTTTTCTTTGCATTACTTTTTGTTGTAATTTTAGGCTCTTACTATATTTTCTGCTTTGAGTTTCCGTTCACTTGTACGCAGAATGTACGATATGTTGTTCCACTTATAGTAACTGGCGCAATGTTTATTGGCTTATGGCTGACAAAAACTCTTGGCAAAAAAACTAAATCAGCAAAAGTATTCCGAATTGCAGTCTGTGCAATTACAGTTTGTTTCTGTATCTCATCTGCAATGACCTATACTTTAATTGGAATATAATTTAAAAGGAATGAAATAAGATGGAAAAGGTAGTAATAATTGGTGCAGGTCCTGCGGGCTTAACAGCAGGCTTGGAATTATTATCAGATGGAAATAAAAACTATGATGTAGTTATTCTTGAGGAATCTAATACTATTGGCGGAATTTCTCGAACCGTTTATCACAATGGTAACAGAATGGATATAGGTGGACATCGTTTTTTCTCAAAGAGCGATGAAGTTATGAATCGTTGGAAAGAACTTATGCCACTTCAAGGTAAAAAATCCTATGATGATAAAGTTCTTAATCGTGAAAGCCCAGTATATGAAAATGGTCCTGACCCAGAAAATGAGGACAGGGTTATGCTTGTTCGTCATAGAGTTTCAAGAATTTACTATAAAAAGCATTTCTTTGATTATCCAATTTCTATGAAACCTCAAACAATTAAAAATATGGGACTTGGCACAACTTTTGTCGCAGGTTGCAGCTATATGAAGTCTGCTGTTGCTAAGAAAAAGGAAACTTCGCTTGAGAATTTCTATATAAATCGCTTTGGCAAAAAGCTTTATTCTATGTTCTTTGAAGGCTACACTGAAAAACTTTGGGGCAGACACCCTAAAGAAATCGCTGCTGACTGGGGTTCCCAGCGTGTTAAAGGTCTTTCTATAAAAACACTCCTCAAAGATATGTTCTCTAAGGCTTTTGGTAAAAAGGATAACAAAAATGTTGAAACTTCACTTATTGAGCAATTCTGGTATCCTAAGTTCGGTCCTGGTCAACTTTGGGAAATTGCTGCTAAAGAATTTGAAAAACTTGGCGGAAAAATCCTTATGAATACCTCTGTTAAAGAAATTAATCTTGAAAATGGTTCAATTAAATCTGTTAAATGCGAAACTTCAAATGGTTTAACTGAAATTAATGGCGATATTTTTATCTCCTCAATGCCTCTCAAGGACTTAGTAGCTGGTATTAAAGGTCAAACTATACCTCAAAATATTGCTAATATTGCAAGTGGTCTGCCCTATCGTGATTTCGTAACAGTAGGTTTGCTTGTACCAAAGCTTGCTCTAAAGAACGAAACTGAAATCAAGACTATGGGCAACATTGTTCCTGACTGCTGGATTTATGTTCAAGACACAAATGTTAAGCTTGGCAGGATACAGATATTCAATAACTGGTCACCATATATGGTAAAAGATGTTGAGCATACTGTTTGGATTGGTCTGGAATATTTCTGCACTGAAGGTGACAATTTCTGGAATATGAATGATAATGAGTGTATCGACTTTGCAGCCAAAGAACTTGAAAAGATGGGAATTATTTCAAGTGGAGATGTTCTTGATTCACACAGAGAACGCGTTAAAAAAGCTTATCCTGCATATTTTGATACTTATTCACAAATAGATGAACTTATTGCATATATAAATACTATTCCAAATTTATATTGTGTCGGAAGAAATGGTCAGCATCGTTATAACAATATGGACCATTCAATGCTTACAGCTATTCGTGCAGTTGAACATATTAAATCTGGTAACACAGACAAATCTGAAATATGGAAAGTAAATACCGAGAAAACTTATCACGAGGGCAAAGAACAGTCAACAAACCAAAGTGAAAAGGCATAGTATTTAGATTAATAAATAAATTTTTGATAAAAATTATAGAGCATATTTGATATTTCCTGAAATCTGCAGGAGTTTATCAAATATGCTCTATTTTTAGGCTCTATAATAAAAGTTGTGGTAGAAAAAGAGCCTACAAGTAAAAAAGTAGAGCATATTTTAACCAAAATCCGTTAAAATAAAATTGCTTAGAAACCTGAAACGGAGGACAAAATATGCTCTATAGATATTTTAAAGAAAAACTCTTAGGATGACTTTTTAAAAATCATTGCTTGCAAAGACAGAAAGTCCGCTAAAGAGGCTCTGTCAGATTGGATTACCTCGGCATTTGATTGTAGTGCCAAAGCAGCACAAAATTAATTGACAAAATATTTAATTCGTTTTTCCGTACCAATCACCAATAGCTTTATTGAAAGTTGTAGCAACAAAATCAAGGTTCTTAACATAAATGATGTAGTATAATAATACTTGACAACTTTAATCCACCAAATTTATAATGGAAACAATAGAAAACGGTAAGGAGTTGTCAGTATATGGATAAGGCAAGAAAATACGAAGCCGAATACAAGAAAGAAGCAGTAAAGCTTGCAAAAGAAGTAGGCGCCAAGAAAGCAAGCGAAGAGCTGAAAATACCGTATGGAACTTTGTATGACTGGATTAAAAAAGAACGAAAAGGGGCATTAGAAACTGGAGAGGCTAAAACGCCATCTGAAGGCAGAAGAGAACCAGAAGTTACGTCAAGAGCTTAAAGAGCAAGCCAAGGAAATTAAAAGGCTGACAGAACTCAATGAGTTTCTTGAGGAAACAAGCGCTTTTTTTGCAGCACGCCGTCAGAAGTCGGGAAAAACGAAAGACTAATGTTTATTGACTACAAGACAAATGGCGGCGAAAACAAAGGAAAGATATCTTTTTACTGCAAGGCGTTAGAAGTAAGCAGACAGGCGTTTTACAATTACCTTGCCAACAAGGATAAGCCATGGAAATACGAAGCAATTGCAGACTCTATGATGGAAATAGTAAATGAAGATGAGTGCAATGATACGTACGGCCGAATGAGAATGTATCAGGCACTTAAACTCAAGCATAAAGATGACGATCTTAATGTGCCGGGAGAAAGAACAGTATACCGTATCATGAATGACATAGGGTTAACTCATAAACCACGAAGAAAGCCTAATGGGATCACACGTGCAGACAAGTTAGCAAGGAAGTCAAATGATCTGTTTAAACATGATTTCACAGCAGAAGAACCGAATCAGAAAGCAGTAACGGATATATCTGAAGTAAAGGCTTCTGATGGCAAGCTCTATGTATCAGCGATATTTGACTGCTATGATTTACTGGTATTATGACTGTGCATTGAAGACAATATGAAAGCAGGCTTATGCGTAAACACAGTAAATAATGCAGTTCAGATGCATCCTGAAATTCGTGGTATCAAGTGCCATTCAGACCGTGGCTCACAGTATACCAGCGAGCTGTACAGAGCTGCATTGCATGATAATCAGATAATTCAGAGCATGAACAGTGCAGGCGGAAGATGTCATGACAATGCTCGCTGTGAAAGTATGTGGGCAAGGATGAAAGAGGAACTGTTCTATAGCAGAAACAGAAAATCCGAGGATTATACAAAGGCTGAACTGAAAACAATGATATGGCGTTACTACATGAGCTACTGGAACAACAGACGCATTTGCTCTGCGAATGATGGTTTACCGCCAGCAGTGAAAAGATCACTTTATTATCAAAGCATTAAGGTAACTGCATAAGGCACTCATTTATTCCACGGTCCGCTTGACAATGAGCCTCTGGCAGTGTGATATTCTGCCAGCGAGGCAGGCGGCACATAAATGCTCTGCTACCTGGCTAACAGACTATCACACTGCCACTCATTGTAAAGCGGCTTTCGCGGCATAAAAGCTTATTAACTGCTAAGGGTTAACTATTGAAAACCCAAAGCTATGCCATCACAATTTTACATTTAAAAATCTTTCAAAAATTTTGGAGAAAAAGTTGTCAAGTAATATTGACAATTTCACCATTCAGCTCCCAATGGACAACATCGTTGCATCCCATCTACAAAAAGGGAAGTCGCTTTGTCATAATCTTTTTCGCAACCCACTCCATAATAGTAAAGAGTTCCCAACAAAACACCTGCTAAAACATTTCCTTTATCATATGCTTTATTAAGAAGAATCCTAGCCTCATTGAAATTTTCGGCATCTAAAGCTTTTTTCCCATACAAAAATCTCTATCTTGAGATTCTCTCATGTATTGCTGAGAATCGAATTTCATCTTTTCATCTGAAATACCGTTTTTCTTTTTCAGCAAGCTTATTTCCTCATTTGAAAGCTTATATAAAGTTGTTATTTTTTTCTTTTCCAAGAGAAAGCACCTCTTTAATAATTTTTGAATTTAATATTATTCTGCTTTGCGTACTTTTTGGCATAGCTGAACATTTTTCCATATATAGTTAAATTTGGACAATTTTCAAAAGCGTCAGAACCTATTTGAGTAACACCGTCTGGAATGGTTATATTTGTAAGACTGTCGCAATCACAAAATGTAAACTTTCCTATTTGAGTAACACCGTCTGGAATGGTTATACTTGTAAGACTGTCGCAACGACAAAATGCATAATCTCCTATTTTAGTAACACCGTCTGGAATGGTTATACTTGTAAGACTGTCGCAATCACAAAATGTAAACTTTCCTATTTGAGTAACACCGTCTGGAATGGTTATACTTGTAAGACTGTCGCAATCACAAAATGTAAACTTTCCTATTTGAGTAACACCGTCTGGAATGGTTATACTTGTAAGACTGTCGCAACCATAAAATGCCCTATCTCCTATTTTAGTAACACCGTCTGGAATGGTTATACTTGTAAGACTGTTGCAACGATCAAATGCATAATTTCCTATTTTAGTAACACCGTCTGGAATGATTATACTTGTAAGACTGTCGCAACCTCTAAATACACTATCTCCTATTTGAGTAACACCGTCTGGAATGGTTATACTTGTAAGACTGTCGCAACGACAAAATGCAGAATCTCCTATTTGAGTAACACCATCTGGAATGGTTATACTTGTAAGACTGTCGCAACCATAAAATGCATAATTTCCTATTTTAGTAACACCGTCTGGAATGGTTATACTTGTAAGACTGTCGCAACGACAAAATGCATAATCTCCTATTTGAGTAACACCGTCTGGAATGGTTATACTTGTAAGACTGTTGCAACCATAAAATGCAAAATCTCCTATTTGAGTAACACCGTCTGGAATGATTATACTTGCAAGACTGTCGCAACCACAAAATGCCCCATATCCTATTTCAGTAACATTTTTTCCATTGATTTTTTTCGGTATTACAACATTTGTATCCTTGCCTATGTACATTGTTATAACAATATTACCTGTACTATCTTCTGTACATTCAAAGTTTTTTGCATCAGTTTCTAAGACGGGTGAAATATCCTGTTTCTTCTCCGAAACAAAATCAGAAGTTGATACATTAGAAATTTCTGGTATGTTTATATTTGTCCAATTTTCTACATTGCATTGTCCCAAATAATTATTTTCTGTTGCAACAACCGTTCCATCTGATTTAAGACCTACTGTATGATAATCTCCTGCTGATATTGCAACTATATTTGTCCAATTTTCTACATTGCATTGTCCATCAAGACTATATCCTGTTGCAATAACCGTTCCATCTGATTTAAGACCTACTGTATGACTATATCCTGCTGATATTGCAACTATATTTGTCCAATTTTCTACATTGCATTGTCCATCATTATTTTTTCCTGTTGCAACAACTGTTCCATCTGATTTAAGACCTACTGTATAATTATTTCCTGCTGATATTGCTACTATATTACTCCATGCAACCTTTTTTATTTTTCCAAATACCGATTTTACCCCATTAACATCACAACAGCCTTTTTTATTTTTTCCTGCTGTAATAACTGTACCATCTGACCTAAGTCCTACTGTATGCTCACGTCCTGCTGATACTGCTACTATGTTTGTCCATTCTTTTACATTACATTGTCCATCAATACTATATCCTGTTGCAACAGCCGTACCATCAGACTTGCAGGCAACAGTATGATAACTATTGGCAGAAATAGAGTTAAACTGTATCATTGAGCAAACTTTTATTAGCTCAATCATTTCATCAGCAGTTTGAAAACGCTTATATGATGCTTTATCCATAGATTTCAGAATAACTTCTTTGAACCTTTTTGGTACTTTGTTTAAATCCAAAGCCAGTGTAGACTTGTTTTCAAGCAATATCATTAACAATAATGTTTTAACATCAGATTCAAACGGAAGTTTTCCTGTCAGCATTTCATAAAATATAACTCCAACAGAATATATATCAGACCTAATATCAGGTTCATTACCTTTTATTTGTTCAAGTGCTTTGTAATTAAGGCTGTAATTTGCTTTGTTGTCATCAATAATTGTTTTAATATCTAACGAACAATCCATACTAAAGCCTGTAACCTTTACTGTGCCATCTTTTGAAATAATAACATTTTCTGGATTAAGATTTCCATGAATGATATTTTTACTGTGAGCATATTTAAATGCATTGAGAATCTGTATAGTTATATAAACAGACTCTTTCCAGGGAATGTTATTATTGTTAGCAATATATTCTTTTAGCGTTATAGGCTTCATACATTCAGTTACAATATACTGTATTCTGTCACCTAGACAAAAATCATAAATCTTCATTATATTAGGATGTGAAAGTTCAGTAAGATGCTTGAATTTTTTGATAAAGTCCTCGTTTCCCAGAAACTCATCTTTAAAAATTCTTATTTGAACATTTTTATCTTCCGTAGTATCATAAGCGCTGTAAAAATCAGATACATAATCTGTATATATCTGTTCGTTTATTTCATATCTGCCATCAAGTTTTTTTCCGCTATATTTGCCAATTATCTTTTTAATGGCATTGTTAAAATCCGACATACTTTGCTGAAAATAAGAAGATTGATTATCAGATGGTATGTATTCTAAGTTTTCTTTTGGCTTTTGAGGAGCATATTTGTCCAATAATGCGTTCTTTTCTTGTTCATCAAGCTGATATAATGTCGTAAACTTTACGTTTTTGTTTTCCATATATGTACACCTTATCCTTTATCATTCATTTTTTAATAAATTCCAATCTTTTACATCACATTGTCCATAATCATTATTCCCCGTAGCAACAACAGTTCCGTCTGATTTCAAACTTATTGTATGATTAAATCCTGCTGATATTGCTACTATATTTGTCCAATACTCTACATTACATTGTCTATAATCATTATTCCCCGTAGCAACAACAGTTCTATCTGATTTTAATCCTATTGTATAATGATTGCCTGCTGATATTGCTACTATATTTTTCCAGCTGTTTATATTACATCTTCCATGCCAATTATATCCTGCAACTATAACAGTTCCGTCATTCAGTAAACCGATTGTATATCTGTTTCCTGCAGAAACTGCTACTACATTTCTCCATTTTTTCACATTGCACTCTCCGTCACTGTTACCACCTGTCGCTATAACCGTCCCATCAGCTTTCAGTCCAACCATATGATATTCTCCTGCTGATAAAGCAACTATATCTCTCCAAGCAGACAAATTATAATAACTGTATTTATTTATACCAGCCATTATGACTGTGCCATTATGTTTTAATCCAACAGTATAACAATCGCTTGCAGATACTGAAATTATATTTTTCCAAGAATAAACATTACATTGACCGCAAGAATTATCTCCTGTTGCAACAACTCTTCCGTCAGACTTTAATCCGACAGTATGTTCACATCCTGCTGATACAGCAATAATTTCATTCCAATCATTAACATCACATTGTCCACGTTTATTACTGCCAACCGCAATAACGGTACCATTTGATTTCAATGCAACTGTATGAATATATCCTGCTGATACAGCAATGATATTCTTTAAATCACCAACATTACATTTTCTGTTTAAATTCTTGCCTGATGCTTTTACAGTTCCTTCTGTGCCAACTGCAACTGTATGATTTGTACCTGCTGAAATATAATTTCTATATGTTTTAGTTGTATTACGAATATTTCGTTGTTGAATATCAGCTAAATTATTCACAACATATCTGCCGATACTTAATATTGTTCCGTCCGATTTTAAAGCTATTGTAGTTGACTGAAAAGCCAGTACGCCAATTATGTTTGTCCATTCCTGAACATTACACTGTCCATAACTATTATCACCAAATGCCAAAACTGTGCCGTCTGATTTTAAAACAACCGTATGCTTGTTGCCAGCTGATATTGAAACCGCATCCTTTATATTTTTTATATTGCATTGTCCGTATCCGTTAAACCCCGACGCTACAAGTGTACCATCGGATTTCAACCCTACTGTATGATAATCTCCAGCTGATACAGCAACGATATTTTTCCAGCTATTAAGTTCACATTGTCCAAATCTGTTATTTCCTGTTGATATTACTGTTCCGTCCGATTTTAGTCCGACTGTATGATAATTTCCAGCTGATACAGAAATAATATTTTCCCAATTTCTTACATCGCATCTACCAAATTTATTGTTTCCGGTTGAAACAACAGTACCGTCATCTTTGACTCCTACTATATGATGAGCACCTGATGAAACAAAAACAATATTTTTCCATTCATCAGTATAAAACTTGTTATCGTCACGATTTGTAGATATGGATATAGTACCGTTTGATTTTAAACCAATCGTGTAATTATATCCAGCTGATATTGCAACTATATCTGTCCATTGTTCTATATCGCATTGTCCTGAACTGTTATCTCCTAAAGCGATTACTGTACCATCACTATTTAATATAGCTACATGAAAAGGACTTGCGGCAACAGATGAGGAAAATTCAGATGCCTTCTTTACATCAAGTATATTGTCAGATATAGATTTATTTTCTTTTCTTTCAAAATTTCTTTGTATAATAGATTTTCGCTCTGAATCAGTCAACTGATACAATGTTGTAATTTTCAAAGGAACTTTTTTTCCAGACTTTTGCTTAATAATGTTTTGTTTTTCTGCATCAGTTAATTTATACAATGTTGTAATTTTTAAAGTTTTTTCTGAATACATTTATATCACCTTTTGCCTTATCAAAAAATTTGTAAAAGCATAAATAATAAAACAATTTACACAATAAATTATATATAATTGACAATAAAATGTCAATAAAGACATATATAACACTAAAAAATGCCACAGCTAAACTGTGACATTTTTTGTGTTATATGTCTTGTCGTTGAAAAATTGAAAAGTATAAATAAAAATCGTTAGTATATCAGTTCCGTGCAACAC
>OLIQ01001003.1_pt1 | contig 10893 bp, 6 predicted proteins | sample 1609631 | NCBI WGS metagenome assembly OLIQ01 (sample SAMEA4350114, study PRJEB24818) | metagenome | biome: human; feature: gut; material: faeces | place: Denmark | collected 2013-09
GTGGACAACCTTTTTGTTCATTTCCCGAAACTCATTGAAGACGAGGAGTTCCAGAGGCGGACAAAAGCAATTCTGAAACAAGTGAAAGATTATATTATTGAAAAAACAGGAGAGTAAAAATGGAAAGACAAGTAATATCCAAAACCGATTACCGCATGATGTCCATCAACACCAAAGACATCAACATCCCGAACAGCCCCCAGGGGTATCAGAGAAGCAGAAAAGAAAAAAATCGGATTGCGGAGATCGTAGCCAATTTCGATGAACGCATCGCAAACGAGCCGAAGCTGAGCTATCGTGACGGACACTACAACTGCTTTGACGGTCAACACACCATTGCGGCAAGAAAAGCTATCAACAAAGGAAAGGACTTGATGATACGCTGTAAAGTGTATTATGAGCAGACGCTCGAAGACGAGGCTTTTCTGTTCGCCAATCAGACAGGCATTGCTTCCAAGCCATCCCCTGCGGTTACACTCAATGCCTATGTCATGTCAAGGAATAAGCGTGCGGTCGCATTCAAACGTGCGGCACAGAAAGGCGGAGTCATTATCGAGAAGTGTACTAAGTTCGGCGACTATCGTCTCGGTTGCATCAATACTGCACTGAAGATTTTTGACAGGATTGGCTCGGCATCGTTTACGGACGGTTTGAAGATCATTCTCGAAGCATGGGATGGCGTGTCTACCCTCGCCGGAGAAGTTCGCTATAGATCATGTTTTCCATAATGTGACCGGGGTCGTATTGGCGGTAATTCAAGCGTGCATTCCGAAGACCGATATCCGTATAGTAGTACTTATTCGGATACTTGAAATAGGTCTTTCCCTTGACATCATACCGTTTTGCCATTGAGACAAGGAAAGAGTCAATAATGTACTGCACATAATTTGAAACCATCGAGGCGTTGATCTTCTCATTCTTCATGGAAGAAATAGCATTTGCGATATTGTTCGGGTTAGTCAGCGAGCTGATCTGCGAAGCAAGAAAGTCCAGAATATCGTTCAAAACATCTTCGCGCTCAATGCCGTTCCGCTCCACGATATCCCTGACATACAACTCGCTGTAAAGGGACATCAGGTAATCCTTTTTGTCCTTTTCGTCCTCCAAAGCCAACAGTCTCGGCATACCGCCGTAAAGCATATAGGTATCCAGTGCTTTTCGTTCATCCCCGCCAACAGCGGAATAAAACTCCGCAAACGACAGCGGGAACACATGAATCTGTGTAGCGCGGCCGCGAAATTCCGTGGCGATATCTTTTGACAGTCCTTTGGAATTACTGCCGGTGACATAAACATCCAGATTTTTATACGCTTTGAGTTCGTTCAGCATATCGTAGATTGTAACTTCAATGTCGCCGTTTTCCCGGTCTACCACTTTTGCGGTTAGCTGCACCTCGTCGATGAACAGATAGAGCTTTTCGTCGTTTCTCTCTTTGATGGTATTTTCCACATATTCGCACAGCACAATGGGGTTTCTGTATTTGTAATAACGACGCTGATCCAATTCAATTTTTAGAATATGGTCTTCGCTGACTCCCTGAGAGAGAAGATACTCATAAAACAGATCAAAAAGCAATACGGACTTTCCGCATCTGCGTATGCCCGTGATAACTTTTATCTCACCATTCCACATATTGCGGATCAGACGATTCAAATAAGGTTCTCGTTTAATCATTAATTTTACCTCGCACTTGGGACAAAACCGTCCTAACTTCTATGCTTAGTATACCACGTCCCTTGAAAAATATCAAGAGGTCAGCAAAAAAATACCGAAAAGTTTGGGCAAAAACAGATCAAGCACGATGCGAAACTGAAAGGCACATGTGGAGTAACGCACTCGTATCACTAATCAGCAGAGATAAAAAGCCGGGTTAACGAGGACAAAAATCAAAAATCACCAAAAACACCCCTGTTAAATGCCAATTAACGATTTCAATTAAGTTTTCTGAAAGTTATCAATTGATTCGGCTTTCGGTCTGGACTTTGCGGAATCTTTGCGTATAATGTTTGCTTGAGATAAGCGAAAGGAGATGAGCTGAATGGCAAGAGTCACACGAATCGATCCTACGACAAGAAGCGAGATCGAAAAGAAAAAAGTCTGTGCATACTGTCGAGTGTCCCGTAGTACGGCTGATCAGCTCAACTCTTACGCAAGGCAGATCAGGGTATATACCGACCTCATCAAACGGAATCCCGGTTGGCAACTGGTTGAGATTTTCGCTGACGAAGGCATCACGGGTACTTCCGCAGTCAAGCGTCCTGAGTTTCAACGAATGCTCAAAATGTGTGAGCAGAATCAGATCGACTTGATCATTACGAAATCAATCTCACGATTCGCTCGAAACACGATGGAGGCATTGGAGATTGTCAGGCGTTTGAAGATTCTCGGCATAGCGGTACAGTTCGAAAAGGAAGGCATCTACTCATTGTCGCTTGGCGACGAGATGCTTCTCAACACATTCACTGCCATAGCCCAAGAAGAATCCATAGCGATATCCGAACGCATCCGCTACTCTAACACCAAAAGGATGGAGAGCGGTGAGTTTGTCGACGGTAACGCTCCCTTTGGGTACAGAATGGTAGACCGTGTACTGGTTCCCGAAGAATCGGAATCACAGATCGTGAGAGATATCTTCGATCAGTATCTCCATGGTGCGTCAACTCACGAGATTGCACGAAATTTGAACGAAGCCGGCATTCTCGGCAAGGTCGGTAACTCATGGAAAGCAACAACGATCCGATATATCCTTCGCAATGAGAAGTATATCGGAGATATGCTATGTCAGAAGACCTATCACACAAACACACTGCCGTTCATGCAGAAAAGAAACCGGGGTGAGGCAGATCAATATTATGTGGAAGGCTCTCATGCCGGAATCGTTGATAAAGAAGTCTTCGATAAAGTACAAGAAATCATCAATGGTCGCAAAGTAAAATACCAAACCGACGCTGAAGTAATACGCCTATTGTACCGATTGCTTATGTGCAACATAAAAATCCTATGGACAAAAAGCGTATAATCAACAAGTACACAGTCGCAGGACGTGCAGAAATCCATAAGCGGCTTGAAAAAGTCAATGTGAGCATTCTACACTATCTTATGCGGCATCCCGCTGACGGCAGCATTGAATACAACGACAACAGATTATCGTTGTACTGCGCCCAACAAGGGAAATGTGCGGTTCTGAATGTCCCGATGGAAACAAACAGGATACACTGCCACCACAAAATACCTAAAGCACGAGGTGGCAATGATGCCTACGGTAATTTAATCCTTGTGGATAAGAGCGTTCACTCTCTGATACACGCCATAAGGAAAGAAACGATTGAGAATTACAAGGAAATTCTCAATCTAAGCCAAAAGCAGGTTGAAAGGGTCAACAAACTCAGAGGAATTATAGGGTTGGAAAGCATTTGAACAGGTCTGTCTTTGAAATTGTATAAATTACTTTAATCTCTGTTGACGATGGAACGCCGTATGAGGGGAAACTCTCATGTACGGTGTGAAGTGGGGGAAAATCCTGAGATATCATCAAGGGATTACCTATCACTATCAGCTCCGGCAATTCTTCTCGCCACCCTGGTCTTCTCTCTGACCTGTCCGCTCTGTATTTGGGAGATACTTGGATAAAGACGCAGGCAAGAAAGTGAAACAATCAAAACACGGGGCTTTTATTTGCCCCGTGTTGCGCCCGAATCAGCACGTTGTAAGTGTTTTGAAGTCAATGAAAGCTTGGATAAACAAGCAATAGCGGGCGCATAACAGCCGATTCCGATAATATATTGAAGTCCCAATACGGATTTTTGCGCAAAATGTTTTTTGAACGGCGATTTTTCCTATTGCTTTTTCTTTTAGTCTATGATACAATAATAATCAATCAGTTATGATTAAACGGAGGCGATATGAAAACAACAGAACAACAGCACAACGAAAAGAAAGAAGAGCTCATGAAAAAATGCTTTGAATGTTACGCCGAAAACGGACTTACCGGAACGGGCATCAAGGCACTGGCGACTGCTTGCGGCTGTACGACTGGGAATCTGTATTGCTATTTCAAAAATCTTGACGAGTTGATTATTGAATCCACAGCCTATTGCATGGAAAAGGTCGAGGACGAATTTATGGCGAAAGCCCCCACCGACCCGAAGGACGTGGTCAGGTTTGTGGCGGAGGTGCCGTATTGGACGGCGCGCGAGCACGGAAAGAAGTATCGGCTGATGTATCAGGTGTATACGCACCCGAAGTATATCGAGCACGGCAAGAAATTCTTTGAGGGCGTGAACGAAAGATATACCGAATATGCAAAGCTGCTTGAGCCGAAGATCGGGATTCCTTATACGATCATCACGCCGTTGATATTCACCTTCGTCCGTGCGTGCGTTCACTACGCTATGTTTGAGGACGAATACTACCTGAAAACCCAGATGGAGGTCTTAAAACAGGGCGTCGCCCTGTTTGCAGATAAATACCGCTCGCAATACTTGAACGGAGGGAACGAGAAATGAAAAAACGGTTACTTGGAATCACATGTATGCTTATGATGCTGGGGCTTATCTTTTCTGCCGGATGCGGCAAACAGCCGACAAGTCCGGCATCGGATCGGCTGGAGGTGCGAAACAACGGCACTGCTATCCAGTGGAAATACAGCGATGAAACCGATTGGCACGACCTTGTGGCGCTCACCGAGCTGAGAGGTGCTACCGGAGAAAACGGCAAAGATGGTGCCGACGGCAAGGACGGTATCGACGGTAAGGACGGAATAAACGGTACAAACGGAAAAGACGGCATTAACGGAGTTGACGGGAAAGACGGTGCCAATGGAAAAAACGGCAAGGACGGAATTAACGGCAAAAACATAGATGTGCAACGAGCCGGAACCCACATACAGTGGCGTTACGAGGGAGACGAATGGCAGAACCTTGTTGCGATAGCCGATATCACAGGTCCTACCGGGCAGAAAGGCGCAGACGGAGCAAACGGAAAAACACCGGAGTTCCGCGTGAACGAAAGCACCCTGCAATGGCGTTATGTCGGCGATGAAATATGGCTGAACCTTTACGAGCTTACCGCATTAAAAGGTGCGGATGGCAGAGACGGCGCTAACGGTAAGGATGGTATAAACGGAAAAGACGGCATAAACGGAAAAGACGGAATCGACGGTAAGGACGGCATAAACGGAAAAGACGGATCCGACGGCAAGGACGGAATAAACGGTAAAGACGGCATAAACGGGCAAGACGGTAGGGATGGTAACACCCCCTTCATCGGAGAAAACGGCAACTGGTGGATCGGAGAAACCGACACCGGCGTAAAGGCGGCGGGCATTGACGGCACAGACGGTGTTGACGGCACAGACGGCGAAAAGGGAGACAAGGGCGACAAAGGTGACCCCGGCGACAAGGGAGACAAGGGAGATAAGGGTGACAAAGGCGACAAGGGCGACCCCGGTCAGAACGGCGGGTGTGCGGGGTATTTTCATGCCTCAAACGGCGGCACCGGCGCTTCATTCAATCAGCCGCTTCAGTTGTTTGAAGATTGCAATTCCGGAGGGCTTTTTGTGTGGGATCGAGCCAATAGAACCGTAACGCTGAAAGCCGGACATACATACAGCCTTTCATTCAGCGGTTCGGTCTGCATTTCTCACGACATGGGTGGGTGGTACTCGGTAGTATTGAAGGGCAAACAAGGCATTCTCAAAGATACATTGATCGAAAGATATATGAACGATGCAGATAATTCACGAGTGTGGATGCCGTTTGCATTTAACCGCATCTACAGTGCCGGCAGTGATATTGTGCTGCAATATGAATTTATCCAGTTGACCCCCGGCACACAGCTGAACGGTGCTGTCTATAATCTTACAATCATTGCTCTTGACTGAGCCGACATATACGAAAACGGAGGTAATGCAAAATGAAGAAACGAATACTCAGTATTCTGCTCACCCTTTGTATGGTGCTATGCCTTGTGCCGATCACGGCAAGTGCAATGGAGATTTCCATTGACTTGAACATTGTCGGGCAAGCCAATTTAACGCTTGAGGTTGAGTCGGACGACCGCATTGACAATGTCAAGCAGAAAATTCAGAGCGAAACGGGGATTCCCGCCGATCTGCAAAAATTGATTTTCAAAGGAACCGAGCTTGTCGATGTGCGTACGCTGGCGGATTACAATATTCAGAAAGAAAGTACATTGTCTCTGCAACTGAAAACGGCAATACAGCTTGGCACAGGCGTAATCATCGACCCGACCGCAACAACCAACAATGTCGGAACCTATCATACGCCCAACAGTTACATATATTTCGGCGTAAACAGTGACAACAACAATACCCCCATCAAGTGGCGTGTGCTCGATGCGAACAAAGCAAACGATGGCACGACGGCCGGAATGTTCCTGCTGTCGGAGTATCTGCTGGCATCGGGTGTGACGTTTCGCAGTGATGCTTACAGCAGACCCAGAAGCTATCAGGGCAGCAGCGCGCAGGCTTGGTGTCATGCTTTTGCGACAACGACAGACAATTTTTCTTCGGCGGAACAAGCCGTTATGTTTGGCGTTACCAAAAGTGACAGTGCGGAAGCCGAGCTGTATAAATATAAGTGGGGCACAAGTAGCCTGACCGAGAGCGACAAGCTGTTTTTCCTGTCTATCCGGGAGCTGGCAGACTATTTGGTAAATTACAACTCGGACAAATTATCCGCGACGGATACCGCGCAGGGCAAGGGACATTGGTGGCTTCGTTCTTCCTACGGCCTCAGTGATTACTATGCGGGAGCGGTTCTCGACAAAGGGGAGGGATATTACTTCTATATCACCAACCTCCATAGCGCGCGTCCCGCCTTTAACTTAAATTCCGGTGCTATCCTTTTCACCTCTGCCGCAGCTGGGGGGAAGCCGGACGGCTTCAACGCAGTCCCGAAATATATCGGTAAAGATTGGAAGCTGACGTTGAAGGACAGTAGCCGCAGTTTCAGCGCATCCACAAACACCGCAAAGCTAAAAGCGGGCGAAGGTCTGACCGTCACTTACTCCGGTGCAGGCACAGGCGAGAACGAATATGTTTCCGCCATGCTCGTGGGAAAAAGTGGCAACATTCTTTACTACGGCCGCATCGCACAGAACAGAAAATTCGGTACGGCAAGCGTGGAAATTCCGTCCGACCTTGCACCGGGCAGCTACACCTTGAAAATTTTCAGCGAACAATATAACGGCGATTATAAAACCGACTATGCGAGTGATTTCACAGACATTGCGCTGACGGTGGAAAAGCAGCCTGACGAGCAGTTTACCCTCACCCCCGGAGGCAGATACTATTTCGATCTTTCGGCGATGGATATTCCCGGAACGGTAAACAGTGCTCTACCGGACGGCACCCTGCATTATGTGCCGTTTACATATGTGGGTACGGTGGATGCCTATTCGATGGAAAATGAAACCGATACCGCCAAGCAGCCCTACGAGCACAGCCTTTTTATTGCGGACTATAACGTGAAATGTTCTTTGCAGCGGGAGACGTTGGCAGAAATGAACCTGATTTATGGCCAGACCTATACAGCGAGTAACGTGAACTATACGCTCCGCGCCCCATCTGTTGGAGACCATCACCGTAATGAAGGAGAAGGCTCTGGTCTTGCACCAATTGACAATGAATGGGATACGATCTACCAGAAGTCAGCCGATTATATCAAAAACTGGTATAAAATGCGCTCTTTCGGCCAGGATATAGGTACTGGGGTGAATGTCGAGGGAATGTATCTATCTCGTGGTGGAGACTTCGCTGCAAAGGCTACATTTGGGGCAAGGCCAACCCTTCCGGAGCGGGACATTGGTTTCCGCCCTGTTCTTGAAGTCCTGAACCCCGGCACGCTGGGCGCTGACGGGCTGAAAGCCGTTACCCTCGACCTTGGCGGCGGCAAGCTGGGTAATAGCTCCGAGAATATTCAAATCATCGTGAAAAATGGCGAGAGCTTCACCGCCCCCGCTACTGAAGGGCTGTCTCGTCCGAACAGCATTTCGGAAGACGCGCAGTTGTATTGGTCGGATGAAAATGGAAACTGCTATAAACCCGGTGATACCGTACCTGCCGATGTTTCCAGGCTTTTGATCACTGGCGAATATGAGGTGATTTACCTCCCCGGCACATACGGCACCGGCAGTGCGGTGACGGATATGAAACCCCACAACAATATTCTTACCCTGCGAGGCGCTTTGTTCACCCGCAAGGGTTATACGCAAGTAGGCTGGGCGACCGTGGACGGCGGCGAAAAGGTGTACGGCTTTGAAGACGTTTATACGCAAAACGAGGCGCTGACGCTCTATCCTGTGTGGAACGCCAATCAGTACACGGTGACCTTTGATAGCACCGGCGGCAGCGAGGTGATAACAAAAACGATAGAGGTCACATACGGCGAGCCGCTCGGCGACATGCCTGTGCCCAAGCGCGAGGGCTATGTTTTCCTTGGTTGGTATGATGCTCTTGTGGGCGGCAAATGCTACGGGGACAGCGACGGTAAAAGCACAAGTCCGTATGATAAGGATGTGAGTATTACACTGTACGCACAGTGGGCGGAGGCCCCCTCGCGTATGGTCTATTTCAACACATGCGGCGGCACGATGACAGGGCCTGTCGAAGTGCTGCACAAACTGAATACGCCCATTGCCAAGCCTGATAATCCCACCAAACCGGGGCACACCTTTAACGGCTGGTATACGGACAGCGCCCTCACACAGGCGTGGAACTTTGACGACTGGGTGACCGGGGAACTGAAGCTGTACGCCGGATGGACAGTTAATCAGTACACGATAACCTTTGATACAAACGGCGGCAGCGAAATCGCACCCATTACGCAGGACTACGGCACGGCAATAACCGCTCCTGCCAACCCGACAAGAGAGGGTTACACCTTCCTCGGCTGGGACAAAGCGATTCCCGCGACCATGCCTGCCGAGAATATGACTATCACGGCAAAGTGGAAGGTCAATCAGTACACGATAACCTTTGACACCGCAGGTGGCAGTGCCGTTGCTCCTATCACGCAAAACTACGGCACGGCAATCACCGCACCTGAATCTCCGACAAGAGAGGGCTACACCTTCATCGGTTGGGACAAAACAATTCCCACTACCATGCCCGCGGAAAACATGACGATTAAAGCACGGTGGAAGGACATCGAAAAGCCGAAGGGCGAAATTATCATAGGCACAAATAAATGGAGCGAATTTCTTAACGAGCTTACCTCCGGTCTGTTCTCCAAGGATCCGCAGGAGGTAACCATAAACGCCTCCGACAACAGCGGAATTGTGTTCGTCTCTTATCTGGTAACAGATCAGGATCTCTCCGAGGCTGAGCTGAAATCTCTCGTATTCGGCGGGTATGAGGATCCGTTCCGCATAGAACCCAACGGAGAATATATCGTTTATGTAATGCTTGTTGACGAGAGTCTGAACATAACATACCTTCGTTCCGACCGCATAACGCTTGATAATATTCCGCCTGTCATCAGCGGTATAGAGGACGGCAAAACCTACTGCGAAGCGCAGACGATGACGATCATCGAGAAATATGTTGATACCGTCACCGTAAACGGAACGGCGGTCACGCTTGACGAAAACGGCAGTTTTGTTCTCTCTCCGGCAAACGGTAAGCAGAAAATCGTTGTTACCGATAAAGCGGGCAACACCGCCGAAATGACCGTAACGGTCAACAGCGGGCATACGCTGCTTGCGGATGATAACGACTGCACAACGCCTGTTTACTGTAAATTCTGCAATGCGGAAGTAATTGCGGCTAAAAGTCATCGCTTCACGGGAAATTGGCAGAACGATGAAACCGACCATTGGCATATCTGTCAAAATGAAAATTGCACCGTTACAGATAGGAAAACCGTGCACAGTGGAGAAGACGACGGCAACTGTCTGACAGCAGTTGTTTGTGAGTGCGGATATGTTATTACGGCGGCAAAGCCCGCGCATATGTTCAACGAGTGGACATCGAACGGCAATGGTACACACACCCGCAAATGCACGGGAGTCGGCTGTAATGGCATTGAAACCGAGAATTGTTCCGGTGGAAAAGCTACCTGCACCGATAAGGCAGTCTGCACGGTATGTCATACCGGGTACGGCGACGCGCTCGGACACAATTTCACAATTGCACAGCACGACGAAACACACCACTGGAACAAATGCTCACGCTGTGATGCGACAGATGCGAAAGCAGTTCACACCGGTGGCACGGCGACCTGCCGCGAGAAGGCGGTTTGCGAAGTCTGCCGCAGTGTTTATGGTAAACTCAGCGCCACAAATCATGTCGGCGGTACGGAAATTCGGGACGCCAAGCCTCAAAGTTGCACCGAAAACGGTTATACCGGTGACACGTATTGCAAGGGTTGCGGAGAAAAGCTCTCCTCCGGCACGGTCATCCATGCGGACGGACATAAGGGCGGCACGGCAACCTGCACCGATAAGGCGGAGTGTGAAGTCTGTCATGAAAAATACGGCGAACCGGATGCAAACCATCACACCGGAATGGAAATGGTAGATGCGGTACCTGCTACGGCGGCAAGCACGGGAACGGTTGCGCACTGGCGTTGTACCGCCTGCGGAAAGCTTTTTGCCGATGCAGACGGAAAGCGGGAGATCCGCTCCGAGGACACCGTTACAAAGAAGCTTGCGCCGTCGATTCTTGACGGAGCGAACAGTGAGTGGAGGAAAGGCGATGAAAACGGACTGACCTTCAGCTCCGACGCGGCATTCTCCGACTTTGTCGAAGTGCTTGTGGACGGAAAGACCGTCGCTTCCGAAAATTATGAAAGGCAAGATAGCGGTACCATCGTTGAACTGAAGGCAAGCTATCTTGAGACGCTTGCGGAGGGCGAGCACACACTTACCATC
>OLIQ01001009.1_pt1 | contig 10841 bp, 9 predicted proteins | sample 1609631 | NCBI WGS metagenome assembly OLIQ01 (sample SAMEA4350114, study PRJEB24818) | metagenome | biome: human; feature: gut; material: faeces | place: Denmark | collected 2013-09
CTATGTATTACCCTTTTGGTTTATAGAAACCATAGGGGGCGCACATTGTGCGCCCGCCATCTTTATTACAGAGTGTACCATAAATCATATCTGTAGGGCGGGATGCCCTCATCCCGCCGCAGAGAGACATCATAAAATTGTACCACCTGCCCACGTTACGGCCCGCCCCACGGGACGATGCAAGCATCGTCCCCTACAAATCTCTTTTTCTGTTCGCGGCAAAATTTTACCTTTCTTCCCCTTCAATACATTTTCTTCCTCGTCATCATACAAAAAACGCGCACAGCGCCCGATATTTATCGGCGCTGTGCGCATTTTGCTAACTCCTAACTCCTAACTTTCTCCGGTATCTGCGCCCCAATAATTGCCGCAAACATCAAAGCGCACCCTGCCAGTTCTACGCCGGAAAGGGTCTGGCCCAAAATCAGCCAGCCGGCCAGGGCGCTGAACACGCTTTCCATGCACATGGCCATGCTGGCAATGGTGGGGTCAAGTTCTTTCTGGCCCACAATTTGCAGTGTGTAGGCCACACCGCTGGACAAAATGCCGCAGTAAGCAATCGATACCGCCGCCCCCTGGATCTGGGCAAAGGTCGGCGTTTCAAACACAAACATAAAAATAGTGGAAAGGACCGCCGTTGCAAAAAATTCCGCAAAGCTCAGCTGCACACCGTCCAGCCTGGGGCTGTAATGATCCACCAGCATAATCTGGAACGCAAACAGCAGCGAGCAGAGCAGCAGCATCCATTCGCCGCCGGTCAGGGTCAGGGTATCGTGCCCCGCCAGGCACAGCAGGTAAAGCCCCGCCAGGCTGATGCAGGCGCAGATTCCCAGTTTGACCCCCGGCCGCCGCCCAAAGAACACCCCCAGCAGCGGTACCAGCACCACATACAGCGCCGTCAAAAAGCCCGCCTTGGCCGTGCTGGTGGTGCCAATGCCGATCTGCTGTGCCGCCGAAGCCGCAAACAGCGCAATGCCGCAGAACACACCGCCCCGCAGCAGCATCCGGCCGTTGATCCAGAATGGAACACCGGGATCCGCTTTGCGGGCCTTGCCGCGGCGCAGCAAAACCAGCACGATCAAAAATGCGCAGGCCAGCCAGCTGCGGGCCGCCAAAAAGGTATACGGCCCCACATAGCCGCTGCCCACACTTTGCGCCACAAAGGCTGTGCCCCAGATCAGCGCCCCCAGCAGAAGCAGCATGGTGTTGCGCAGTTGTTTTTTATCAAAGTTCATCTTTTGATTCCTTTTTTTGTTTCAGTCATATCCGCAAAATGCCCCGGCGTCGGTCTGCGTTGACCGCTACGCCGGGGCACGCTTCATTTTTGGTTATTCTGCATCCGGGGCAACCAGGTCGTCGCTGCCAATGCCCTCAATTTTCACGCCGCCGGTAATGTAGAACATACCAGAGTCATAGCTGACATTGGCCTTGTACAGCCTGCCGGGGGTCAAGCCGGAGATGGTATAGGTGCTGCACTCCCCGCCGGTCGGGAAATACACCGTGGTGCCCGCCACATAGGAAGTGGTTGCCTTATCCTCCGAAAGTTCCCACAGCGCCACCTTGAACTCCAGAATACCGGTGGATTCGGTGGTGCCATAGCCCGTTACCTGCACGGTATCGGAACCCGCCACAAAATACTCGGTGTTGCGGTTCTGGATGCTGTTAAATGCAACATACAGTGTCCCATCCTGCACCTGTTGGTTCCAGTGGACCGAGGTATCCTGCAGCCCATCCGGGAAGTTCACCTCACCGCCGGGCTGCGCCACAATTTCGTCCGCCTCATCGTCATCGGAACCTTCTTCACGCAGGCCCAGCAGGTCTGCCGTTTTCAAAATCAGATTGCTTGCTACTTCCTTGGGGCTGCAGGCGGTCAGGCTGAGCGCCAGAACCGCTGCCAGCACAAGTGCAGCTGCACGTTTTGCCAGTTTCATCATTCATTGCCCTCCATGGCAGGTAAAGCTGTTTGTAACCCTTTTATTATATCCCAATTCGCCGGGCAGAACAAGTGCTTCTTGGTGAAAACCTGGTAAAACCTAAGGCAACACCGCATAATTCCCGCCTTGCGGCTTAAGCACCGCTCCGGCAGCTGCGGCACGGCATCTGCGTTGCCAAAATGCTCGATAATGTCGGGTTGCGGTACCCGCATCGTGCTTCGGGGGCAAAAGCCCCTCGCACTCTGCGACCGCTGCCCCTGCTTCGGTTCGCTGTTTCCGCCACTGGCGGCGCTCACCTTTGCAGCATCCAGTATTATCTGCGCTTTTGGCTTGGCATCTGCCGCACCTCGCTCGCCGTATCGGCACATTATGCGGTATTGCCCTAACCCCTATGGTGTATTATCCGCGGGTGCCCTCAACGCTGGAATCGGTGCTCCAGCCCTGCAGGTCAGTGGGGTTGATGGAGCCGTTCCAGCGGCCATCGTTCTGGGCGTCGTTCCATTCGTTCCAGGCTGCCTCGCTGCGGATAGCTGTACCGCTGCGGAATGCTGCATCCCACGGGTTGGCGGAATCCGGGTCGGTGGGGTCCCAGCCGCGCTTGCTCTCGTCCGTCGGGTCGGTGTAAATGGTGCCGGGCTTTCCCATGGGGCCGGGGTCATCGGCGTTATCATAGATCACCACGCGGGTGCCGATGGGGCAGTTATCATAGATCCACTTTACATCACAGACCAGCAGCCGGATACAGCCCAGACTGGCCTGGGTGCCCAGCTGGTTGAACTGGTCGTACTCGATATCGTCCTTGTGCTGGCTGTAATACGGCACAGTGTGGAACAGATAGGAATCCCAGATGCGGGTAGCGTACTGGCCATAGCTCGGCCCGGCCAGCAGCCGCCAGTCATAATTGACCGGCGTTGCAAAGAATCCCAGCGGGGTATCCGCGCCGCCGGAGCACACCATGGCCATATACGGCTTGGTGTAGTTACCCTCATCGTCCAGCGCCAGTACCGTCACGGTAGAAGCCGCGCGGTTGACCGCGATCATATAGGGGCAGCCATCTTTGGCACTGTATTTCAGCCCCTCGCTCTGGTAAAATTCATCGGCAGCCAGCTGTTCCATCAGGGCTTTGCCGCGCTCATCCCAAAGCGCCGGGTCCACCACCTGCGGGGCATCCTTGGTGCAGTTTGCGGATGCCGTTGAGGTGGCATCGGCAATGCGCTGTTCTTCCTCGGTCATGGTGGGCTGTTCCTGCTGGCTGTCGCCATCCGTGGTGCTGTCTGCACCGTCGGGCGCGGTGGAGCTGGAATCCCCCTGGCTCTGGTTGGGCTTGTTGGTAATGGTGCCATCGGTTTTTACCAGCAAAAAGCAGCCTGCGCACACCAAAATAAACACGGCAATGCAGAAAATCAAGGTGATCAGGGCATGCAAGCGGCGGTTCTGTTTGCGTGAAACAGCGCGGCGGCGCTGCATATTGCTGCTCCTGGCAGCGGGTGCAGGGCGGCGCTTGGGTCCCTGCGCCGGACGTTTTTGTTGCGGCATTGTGCAGACCTCCCGTTTATGGTGTCAAAATCGTATGTTTCGGGCTTTGCTTCCCACTGCGGGCGGGCGCGGCCCGAACGGAATTCATTTCCCGTATTCTTCCGCCACAAATTTTTCCAGTGCGGCAAAGCTGCGGCGGACCTTCTCGGTATCAATGCAGTACGCCATGCGGAAGTAGCCGGGGCAGCCAAAGCTGTCGCCGGGAACCAACGCCAGGTCATACTTCATGGCCTTTTTGCAGAACGCATTGGCGTCCTCCTCCAGCGCTTTGGGGAAGATATAGAAGGTGCCGGAGGGTTTGACCACGGTAAAGCCCAGCTTTTTCAGCTCGGCGTAAATCAGCTCCATGTTGGTTTCGTACACGCCCAAGTCGCTGGTTTCGTCCAGGCATTCGGCCACGGCCAGCTGGATCAGTGATGCCGGGCAGTTGTGGCCGGTTCCGCGGCTGATCTGGCCGCACATGGGCACAATATACTCGGCGTCCTCGCAGCGCGGGTTCGCAGCCACATAGCCGATGCGCTCGCCCGGCAGGCTCAGGCTCTTGCTGAACGAATAGCAGGTCAACGTATCGTCATAGAACTTGGCGGCGTACTGGATGGGCTGCCCGCCGAACATGATTTCGCGGTACGGCTCATCCGAGATCAAAAAGATTCGGTGCCCATACTTGGCGCTGGCGGCGCGCAGGCGGTCGGCCAGGCCGGTCAGCGTCTCGGCACTGTAGGCTGCGCCGGAGGGATTGTTGGGGGTGTTGATCAGCACGGCGGCGGTGTTCTCATCCAGCATCGCGTCAAATGCGTCAAAGTCAATCTGGAAATCCTTCGTGCGGGGCGGAACGACCTTCAGATTCAGGCCCGCGCCCTCCACATACGGCTTGTATTCCGGGAAGAACGGCGCAAAGGTGATAATATCCTGCCCCGGCACCGCCACGCAGCGCATGGCGTGGGCCAGCGCACCGGCAGCACCCGTTGCCATAAAGATATGCTCCATACCGTAGTCCATGCCAAAGCGGCGGTTCAGGCTTTCGGCCACCGCCTTGCGCACGGCGGGGATGGTCAGCGTGGGGCTGTAGCCATGCAGCGTCACCGGCTCCTTGGTCTGCAGCAGAGCGATGCAGGTTTTGGTAAAGTGCTCCGGGCAGGGCACCGAAGGGTTGCCCAGCGAATAATCAAACACATTTTCATAGCCGATCTCGGTCCCGCGAGCCGTGCTCCACTCGGAGATTTGGCGAATAACGGACTTGCCGCTAAGCATATCTTTATAGCGCTGCGCAATCATTTTACAGTTCCTCCCGCCGCAATTTTGCAGTTATTTCATGATAACGTCATACAGTTCATCGCTGTTTTCTGCCAGGTATTCCGCCCCGGCCGCATTCAGTTCCTCCCGCGTGCGGAATCCCCACACCGCCCCGCAGCAGGGCAGGTTCGCATTGTGGGCGGTTTCCACATCCACGTTGCTGTCCCCCACATACAGGGTGCTGGCCGGGTCGGCATGCAGGGCCTGCAGCAGGGCGTTCGTGCCCTCGGCGGCGGGCTTGGGGGCCACGCCGGTCATCTGGCCGCGCACGATCGTAAAATACTGCGTGCCGAAATAATCCTTGACGACCTCTTTTGCCAGCGCATCCGCCTTGTTGGAAAACACCGCCAGCTGCACGCCGTTCGCTTTCAGCTTTGCCAGCATTTCGGGGATGCCGGGGTACGGTGCAGTGGTGTCCCGCAGGTGCTGGCCATAATCCCGCTTAAAATCCGCCAGGGCCGCTTCCAGCACCGCCGGGGTGCGCTGGTCTGCCGGGGCCAGGCGCTCCACCAGTTTCGGGATACCGTTGCCCACGAAATAGCGGTACGCCTGGCGCTCATGGGTGGGCCAGCCATATTTCCGGCACAGCCGGTTGCCGGCATCCGCCAGGTCAGTCAGGGTGTTCAGCAGCGTACCATCCAGGTCAAACACTACAGTTTTATACATTTTGTAATATCCTCTATTCTCTATACACATTCTAACTTTTCCCACTGATACGGCAAAAGCCACACTTCTATTATAGGAGCATTTTGCCAAAACGGCAACCGCTTTTGCCTGTTGTTTTGGAGCAAAAGTGTAAATTATACAGCGGCAGGGTGCAATATCCCGTAAAGTGTGCTACTATATATTTGTATTGCTGGCCGGGAGTGATCCCGCCAAGGGGAGGAAAAAAGATGGACCTGTTTCTTTCAATTCTGAAATCCGTCATTTACGGTGTGATTGAAGGCATCACCGAATGGCTGCCGATTTCCAGCACCGGGCATATGATCCTTGCCGAGCAGGTGCTGAAGTTTGGCTATACGGAAGATTTTATGGAAATGTTCCGCGTTGTCATCCAGCTGGGTGCTATCCTGGCTGTTGTGGTGCTGTATTTCCACAAGCTGTGGCCGTTCTGCAAGGATAATGGCCGCGATACCGGCTTTGCCGCCCACCTGCGCTGGCCCGTGGTCCGGCTGTGGTTCAAAATTATTGCAGCCTGCGTGCCCGCCGCCGTGCTGGGTATTCTGCTGGACGACTGGATGGACGCCCGCCTGTATAACAGCGTGGTGGTTGCCCTGATGCTGATTGTGTACGGCGTTGCCTTTATCCTGATCGAGCGCCGCCCGCGGGTGCCCACCACCACCAAGCTTTCCCGCATTACTTACCCGCAGGCGTTCAAGGTTGGCTGCTGGCAGGTGCTCTCCCTGATTCCCGGCACCTCCCGCAGCGGCTCCACCATTCTGGGCGGCATGCTGTGCGGCATGTCCCGCCCGGCTGCCAGCCAGTTCACCTTCTTCCTTGCCATCCCGGTCATGGCCGGTGCCAGTTTGCTCAAGCTGGTCAAGTTCTTTGGCAAGGGCAACAGCTTCACGCTGGATCAGACCGTTGTGCTGATCGTTGGCTGTGCGGTTGCCTTTATCGTTTCCATCATCGCCATCCGCTTCCTGATGGATTACGTCAAGCGCCACACCTTCACCGCGTTCGGCGTTTACCGCATCGCGCTCGGCATTGTTGTTCTGGTGATCTGGGGCGTACAGACCTTTGTGCTGAAAGCGCCCGCCGCCGTGTAACGGCCCGGAGTGTATCTGAAATCGAAAATCTCCCCGCTGCATTTTGTGCATCAGCACATTGCAGCGGGGAGATTTTTTCTTGCCATTTTTGTTTTTAAATCAGAGGAATCCTGGCTGACGTCTGCTTATCAGCTTCTTACTTTTCCACCTGGAACAAATTCTGCTGACTGGTTGCTTTGGCACCGATGTTGTTATACTCCAAATAGAAGTACCCATGCACCCAGGCATCCAGCTCTGCATTCTCGCCGTAGGTATGGGTCACGCCGTCCGCGTCCATATAGTCATTGGCGGCTGTCACCACCGGGGCCACCTGCTTGAGTGCCAGCAGGTACTGGTAATACGGGGTCAGCGGCAGCCCGGCATTTTCCACCAGGGTGGGAGCCAGCATGCACATATCCATGCGGTTGTACTCGTCGGTGGCGCTGATCTGGCCTGCGTTTTCCAGCGGGTAGTTTGCCCAGATCAGGTAGGGCGTGCTGCGCTCCAAAATCTGCAAATTGTTCTCATCGGTAAAGGTATGGTCGGCCACATGATCCACAAAGCTGGGGGCGTGGTCGCCTGCCATGGCAACAATCACCTTGCGGCCGGTCTTTTCGTACTGCTCGGTCAGGTATTCGGTCAGTTCGCCAAAGGCACGGTCGGTCATATAGATGTTGCTCAGGTATTCATCCATGATGGAATCATACTCGCCGTAATCGGTTGCGGCATGCACGATATCCTCCTCCGGGGGGTTCATATCGTAATCACCGTGGCTCTGGATGGAAACCAGGAACACAAACCGCGGCTGGTCCTCCGGCATTGCTTCATACAAACCTTCCAGGTCGCGGTAGGTGGCGCTGTCGGTCTGGTAGGGGCGGCTGCCATAGGTTTCCTTGGTCGGAAAATCATCCTGGAAGTGGGTCTCGTCAAAGCCCAGCGTCAGCCAGGCGGAATCGCGGCGGTAGTTGGAGTTGGTATAGGGGTGGGCTGCCAGCGTGGCATACCCCAGATCTTTCAGGTTGCTGACCAGGCTGTTTGCCTTGTGCAGGTTCAACCAGTTGAACGGTGTGATGGAGGGCATCAGCATCAGCGAGTTGGAGGAAAGCATCTCGTACTCGCTGGAGTTGGTGCCGCCGCCCACATGCGGGCTGATGGTGTGGCCGTAAATGGAGTTGGGCAGGTTTTTGGTCACCTGCATGATCTCCTGGTCGGCCTGCAGGTCCGTTACCAGGTCAAAGTCATAAAAACTTTCGGACAGGATCAGGAACACATCGGGGTAGTCCTGCTCGTTTGCCGTTTCGGGGCTGGCCTGATAGTCCTGCGCCATTGCAGCGGCCTCGGTGGCGGCGTCCTCGCTGTAGCCGTCCGGCTGCAGGATGGGGTCCACCATCAGGCTGGCGGCTTCAAGGCTACCCGCCAGGTAGCCGTACTTATAATAGGTTTCCTGCCAGGCCCAGCCGTAAGTGGTGGCGGGCTTGATGGGGTTGGGGCTGAAATACCCCAGATACAGCACCGCAAAAATGCCGCAGGCGCAGGCCAGCGCATGGGCGCCGCGCTGTTTCCAGCTGCGCTTATGCTTGCCGGCCAGTTTGACCTGCACAACGGCAGCCACCAGCACCGGGATGTACAGCAGCGCAATGGTAATAACTGTCTGGGTAATGTGCAGGGTATAACTGCCCATCACCTCTGCCGCGGTGCCCAGGTTCAGGATGTCCTGCGGCATCAGGGCGGAACCATGCAGGTCCCGCGTGTAATAGTTGACCAGCGCCAGCACGGTAAAAATCAGGCCGGAAACGCCGGTTGCAATGCCCCAGCTGCCGCACAGGGCAAACACCACCAGCGTCAGGCAGAACGCCGTCAGCGCATTGAGCGGTGCGTATACCGGCCACTGCCCCGCCATGTAGTTGGCAGTTACGCCGTCAGAAATTTCTAACTGGTAGCGCGCCACAAAGGCCGCTGCCACAGCCAGCGCAAATGGCAGCACCGTGCCAAGCCAGAAGCGCTTGCTTTTTAATGTTTTTTTGATGTTTTGCATGGGTATCCAGTTCCTTCGCTTTGTTTGTTCATTAAGTTGCGGTCAACATTCCGCGTCAACGCACCGAATGTCCGGTATGCCCGCAAAAGGGCATATTAGGTTAGTATATCATATTTTATGCCGGTTGTGAATCACCGTTTTTCGGCCAAATGCTGCCACTTGTTCCAAATCCGGCCCGCCCGCGCAGATTTTGCATTTACCAACCTACGCTTTCATGTTATAATATTAGTTAATCATCATTTTACCCCATAGACGGAGGCTATTCTATGAAAATTCCTGCAAAAGGTTTTACTCACGGCGGCAAGTTCCATGCAGACGATGTGTTTGCCACAGCGCTGCTGATGATTGTGCGGCCGGATATCAAAGTAACCCGCGGTTTTGTTGTGCCGGATGGTTTTGACGGCATTGTGTACGATGTGGGCTGCGGTATGTTTGACCACCACCAGGAACCGCGCGAAAGCCGCCCCAACGGCGTGCCCTACGCGGCCTTTGGCCTGCTGTGGCGCGTGTTGGGTGCCCAGCTGGTGGGTGCCCACCAGGCCCGCCTGCTGGATGAAAATTTTGTTCAGCCCCTGGACTTGAACGATAACACCGGCGAACAGAACTCCCTGGCCGATGCCATCGGTAGCTTTAACCCCGTGTGGGATTCCGGCGAAGATTCCGATGCCTGCTTCTGGCGCGCCGTGCCCTTTGCCAAGCAGGTGCTGGAAAACGAGATTGCCGCAGCCAACGCCGTGAACCGCGCGGACGAGACCGTCCAGAACGCCTACAAGAACTCCAAGGACGGCATTGTGGTCCTGCCGGACTACATGCCCTGGAAAAACGGCCTGTACAAAACCGATGCCCTGTTTGTTGTCTACCCCAGCCAGCGCGGCGGCTACAGCGCCCAGTGCGTGACCGATTACAAGACCCGCCGCAGCAAGGTGCCGTTCCCGCCCGCATGGGGTGGCCAGCCGGAGGAGATCCTGCGCGAAAAGAGCGGCCTGGCTCTCAAGTTCTGCCACCCCAGTCGTTTCCTTGTCACCGCGGAAACCAAAGAGGATGCCATTGAGGCATGCCGCCGTGCCCTGCGCGCCGCCGGAAGGCCGGTGAGCGCACAGTGAGCGCCGAAACTCTAGAGCAGTTTGGTCCCCGCCCCAGCACCGCGGCGGACTGCCAGCCAGACCCGGCTTCCGCCTGGGTCTACATGGTGCGCTGCGCGGATGGCAGCCTGTATTCCGGCTGGACCAATGACCTTGCCCGCCGCCTGCGCGCCCACAAGGGCGGCAAGGCTGGTGCCAAGTATACCCACGCCAAAGGTGCCGTTAAGCTGACCTATGCCGAGCGCTGCACCGATAAAAGTGCCGCCCTGAAGCGGGAAGCCGCCCTGAAAAAGCTGCCAAAACCCGAAAAGGAAGCCCTTGCCGCCCAGTGGACCGCTGAAAACACCATCACCCTGCGGGATGCCGCGCCGGAGGACGCCGCCGCCGTGGCGGAGCTGTACAACTGGTATGTCACCCACTCCACGGCCACTTTCCAGTATGACCTGTGTACCGAGGAATTCCAGCGCGAAAATATCGCCTATGTGCAGCAGCGCGCGCCGTTCCTGGTTGCCGTCAATGCAGCGGGCAAGCTGTGCGGCTTTGCCTGCGCCCACCCCTGGCACAGCCGCACAGCTTATGCGTGGGATGTGGAGCTAACCGTTTACTGCGCCCACGACTGTGTGGGCCAGGGGGTTGGCGGGCGGCTGTACAAAGCCCTGCTGGACGGCGTGCGCCAGCGCGGCTACTGCAACGCCGTTGCCCTTGTGACCGGCCAGAATAAAGAGAGCTGCGCGTTCCATAAGGCGCTCGGCTTCAAAAAAATCGGCGTGGAACCCCGCACGGGGTACAAGTTCGGCCAATGGCTGGACCTTGCCTATTGGTGGATGGACCTGCGCCCCGGCCAGGAGCCTCCGGAGCCGGTGCGCCTGGGGCGATAAAACTGCATAACACAAAATTAAGCGGGGCACTGCTGATTGGCAGCGCCCCGCTTTTGTTATAAAGATTTGTAGGGCGTGATGCCTGCATCGTCCCGCATACTGAGCTGCAGCCATGGTATCCTGTCATCAACATCCTATCTCCCCGCCGCGCGTTTTTGTTTTCCACAAGAAGCCCCTCTGTTTGTGGAAAACCGTTCAGATTCTTTTCAGGCAATACCGCATAATTCTAAGTGCCGATACGGCGAGCGAGGTGCGGCAGATGCCAAGCCAAAAGCGCAGATAATACTGGATGCTGCAAAGGTGAGCGCCGCCAGTGGCGGAAACAGCGAACCGAA
>OLIQ01001011.1_pt1 | contig 10828 bp, 6 predicted proteins | sample 1609631 | NCBI WGS metagenome assembly OLIQ01 (sample SAMEA4350114, study PRJEB24818) | metagenome | biome: human; feature: gut; material: faeces | place: Denmark | collected 2013-09
CCGGTAGTAAGGCGGCCTTTGCCGCGCTTGTATTCGCTGATGCATTCTTTCAGCATGGCGAGGAGGTCTTCGTAGGTCAGATTCATCGAAAGCCAGAGGCATTGCCGGAACATGTAGATCATGCTGTCATCTGCCAGGAAGACGGAGTGCCAACCTGTGACCGAGTCCAGATTCAGTTCGTTCGCAACGCCATACATCTGGTCGGCATTGATGTCTGCGAACAGGATCTTATCAGCGACAATGATGGACATGATGGGATAGCTTCGAATCATGGAGACAAGGATGACGCAGTCAATCTCGTCGTCCTTGTGGATGGCGACATAGGTGTCACCATGCTGCTCCACAATGTTGAGGCAGGACCGGATGACCTCCCTGCAGTGAGCGTCAAGAGCATCTCGGCTGCTGGGAGAGTATTTCATAAGGTTACCTCAATCTGGTATGGCGTTTGATGATTCTGGTGATGAAGCCCAGCGCAATGCCGTTTTCCTCATCGACTCCGGTGACACGGAAGCTGACCGTATCCAGTCTGCTGGGCATGTCGATGGAACGATAGAGCTTAGTCTTGGCATTGACGCCCACCTGAAGGCGGACGAAGAACACGCGGTCTTTCACGCCGGTAACGACACCGAAATAGTTGGAGTTGGGAGTGATCTTCTCCAGGGCTGCCCGATCGGGATTCTCAGATGCCTCTTTGATGGAGAGGGTGACCGAATAGACATCCCGCTCCTCGTTGTAAGAAACATCCATGACCCTGGCAACGACCAGATCGCCGGTGGAGTGCAGATCCGCAATGTCAGAGAACCATTCCCAGGAGACATTGCGGGCATAGATCTCAGTATCCACACCGCAAGCCTCCACCGTCATGGTGTTGTTGCCGACACCCAGAACACGGCACGCCATCAGGATACCGGGCTTTACACGGCCGGTGGCATAGTACCGCTTCTGACGCTGCAGCATGGCCGCCTTACGGGAACCAACTGCCGCACGATTGCGGATATCCACGGCCGCTGGGATGAAGTCTATGGTCGCACCCAGCATACGCCCGATCTGGATTCTGACAGATCGAGGAATGGGATCCTCTTCAGGCCATTCCGTCAACACCATCTCACGAATGGGGATCAGGATGCGGAGGCCTTCAAAATCAACCGGGCAAACAGGAAGACCATTCTCGGTCTGAATAATGCCGCTGCTGACGATGCCGGTCAGGATCTGCTGCCTGCGCGCTGCGCCGGCAAGATAGCCCCACTTGGCGTCTTCGCTATCCTCACGGGTAACGCCACGCTCCAGATCATTGAGTTCAAGCAGGTCATCACTGCCTTGACGCCGGGGCGCCTGAGGCGGCACAGGTTCAGAAACAACCGGTTCCTGAACGACCTCTTCAACAGCTTCAGTTACTTTCTTCTTAGGCATTTCTTCTGCTCCTTTCCTAGAAGATGTCATCCGCATTCACAACCTCGCGCTCAGTGTTACGGGCTGGCTTCGCAGGTGGTTTCTTCTGCCGATTGCCGCTGCCCTTTTCCACAGGGGTGGCCATGGATGAGGATGGTGAAGGGCCGGTTGCAGATACAGAAGAAGCCTGGCTGGTCTTCCAGTCAGGCTCATGCAGGATCGCTTTGCGGCTCTTCAGCTTTTTATAGTCCGGATGCAGGGAGTAGTCATAGCGCTTGGCTCGCATGACTTTCTGACCTCGAATGAAGATCAGAACTTGATCCGGGGGTAAACGCAGGACCTCATCAGGGGTAAGCAGTTGACGCCGGCCAAGTGAGTTGGTCTTGCGGAATCTTGGTGTGTAGTTGGTGATGTGCATGGTATTGAGTTCCCGCATTGTACCCTCCACTTCAACAGAAGCGGTACCAATGCGATCACTGAAGTACTCCGCCGTAAGCATATCGGTACAACCCAAAAACACCGTGGAGTCACAGGCACCGAGGATCTCCTGCCATTGGTCATCAGGGTATCGGTTGCGCATCTGACCTACATTTTGGAAGAATACGGCTACCGAGCATCCGCGTGACCGGATGGTAGAGCACTTTTTGGTGAAGTCAGGGATCAGGCAGCAGTTCGGAAATTCATCTAGCACGAACTTGACCTTAGTGCTCAGCATACCGCCTTCGCAGTATCCATCTGCATAGCGAATCAGGCGGATAAATAGAAAGCTGAAGAATAGAGAGCTGAGAAAATCAAAGGTACTGTCCTGGTCGGACACAATGCAGAAGTAGGCACACTTTTGCTTTCCCGGAAGTTCCAGATCGATCTCGTTATAGGAAGTGATGTTCCGCACCTGCTGCGCCTGCAGTACGGCCAGCTTGCTGCCTAGGCCAATGATGACACTGGTTCGAACCGTATCGCTGGACTGCTTGAAGATGGCGTAAGGTGCGGCTGCAGGGGATGGCGGAAGAAGCTCGCCGGTGTATTGGTTCACATGCTCATGGCTGATACTGGCCATGATGTCGGACAGGCCCTTCTCCGTCTGTGTATAGAGCAGATCGTAGACTGTAGCCAGGTTGCGTTGCTCCGGGGGCATTTCCAACGCCACATACAGTACCAACGCTTTTAGCAGGTTGAGCTCAGCGTTGTACCAGAAAGCATCTTTCGAGTCTCCGCTGGTGTTTTGCAGTACGATGTCGGCGAAGGTCTGAGCCATCAGTTCGCTGGAACCAACTTCGTTGAGGCAGTTCCACGAATCACTATGATCCATTTCAATCAGGTTGAAGACCTTAACTGTGTATCCATTGTCTCGAAGGTATTCGCTCATGGATTCATACAGTTCAGATTTTGGATCGGTAAGGATCAGGCTCTCACCACGCTTCACCGCCTGGAGGACCAGATTTCGGGATATGGATCTGGATTTGCCTGTGCCCGACGAGCCACATACGGCGAGGTTGGAATTGAGGCGTGTGTTTTTGGGGAGTGTGAGGATTTGACCATCAGGCAACATGCCAAGGATGTCCTGCTCGGTCTTCTTCGCACTTGTCACATCAAAGCAGGCGCTTGCCTCCTTCGGTGACATGAAGCTCGCTGTGCCGTAGCTACCAGAGCTTGAGACAGTGAGATTCCGATCGGAATCGGTGACTCCGTTTTGGCCCCATCCGATCCGGAGTCCAAAAATGCAGATGAGTACAATTCCCACCACTACCACACCGATGGCAATCAGGCCTTCTGGAAAGTGGAATATGGATCGAAAGACATCTGCAAGCTCCAGGGATGGGAGACCTGGGGAGACGCTATAGTCACTGCCGGCCGCCTTCCATGCGTTGATGTTGATCATGAACTGGGCGATAATGCCGGCAATATACAACACGCATGGGATCAGGACAGCAAGGCTAAGGGTTATTTTCAGTTTTCTTCTTTCCATGGTTATTCATGCTTTCTACTGGACGCACTTCGATGGCCGGCCCGACAATTCCCTGAACCGTTTGAGTCTGGTAGTCGAAGCAGAGCATAATGGGGCTTCCACGGAATCCTTCTGGGATCGGACGGATATCCGATAGTTTCAGGAGATCACATTGATAATTCAGAATGACCGGTTTGTCGTGCTGGACATCGATGGCGTCATACTCCCGGTTGGGAGTCCGTGGTGGATGGTAAGGTGCAAGGATGGCCTGGTTCAGTTCCAGCGCCATGTCCGGATTGAGGATGATTTTCATTAGAGAATCACCATCGGGGTTGTTGGTTAGGAAGAGACACTGGGCGAAGAATGTGGAAACTACAAAGTACTTGTTGCCAAATGGTTTTGCACTGTGGCATAGGCGCTGCGCCACGCTCATAGTAGAGCCGATCACGACCTGATGGATCGTGGTGACGCCAAAGCCTCTAGCCAGAAGTAAGCTCTTCACAGCTGCGGCGTAGTTCTCCTCACTGTTCTTCATCCAGTACATCCGTGTGCTACCGGTGAAGTAGAGGAAATAACAATGCTTCCCCTTGACCACAATACCAATCGTGCGGGAACTCTTGGAAACGGATTCCGGTGAGTACTCCTCGATGGCGACTCGCAGTTCGTGGGACGCATAGTAGTAACACTGGGTTGGATCTGGGGTGATTGTGTTTGAGGTGCGCTTTGCCGGGGACATCAGGGATGGCTTTTGTGAGATCAAAATCTCTGCATCGGCCGCATGGGCCATGACCGTGCCCACGGCGATAGCGTGAAGTCTCAGGATTTTATCGACTTTTGATGGGTACACGCGCTCGGAACAATTGATTCGAGAATAGATCATGGCCACTGCCTCAGGATCACTCTGCGCCACATAATCAAATCCCTTCTGCGTTAAGCTCAGAGACCGGATTACATGCCGCTTATGTTTCCTGCGGTAGCACTTCACATAGCCCTCTCGAATCGCCCGATACATCACTCTGCGATTCCACTCAGCACCACCACCGATGCGAACCGCCAACTGCGTCGGAAACTCAATACAGTACCCAACAAACCACAGCAGTTCAAGCAACCGATCGTTCTTGCAAGTAATCATAGGCACTCCAATCTTGAAAACAGTAAGGCTGCCGACAGGCTGCCCGAGGCTGCGGCATGCATTGCCGAAGTTGCGCAGAAACTGACCAAGCAAAAAACACCCAGCCAGAACACCTCACTCAAATCACTACCTATTTCTGCAGCCCCTGGGTGAGGACAGCCCGAAGGCTCAAAATCACTACCAATTTCTGCCTCTCATTCAAAACAGGAATTGGTAGTTGATTTTATGTGGTTTTTAGCCCATGTAGAGAGGGTCTCGGGTCGCATCAGATAGAACTCTGTGCAGTCTCGATCAGACACCTTTGTGGCCTGAAGCACCGTACACAACAGCCCGCTGTCGTTGGTCAGTAGCATAGACTCGATCACATCCAGATATCTCTTGGTTTCGATGTTATCGTAGTCTCGAATGCGCCGCTTACCGAGTGCCTCATCGTAGTTATGGACAATGCAGATAGCACAGCTTCCGAACCGTTCCATCGGATTTTCCTTGAGGAAGTCGAGGAGTGCATAGCGCAGAGGGCGTGTCAGAAACGCCTGATTATCCCTCTGGTTTCGCTTCGGTAGGATTGCAGGCACTGTGATTTTGAGCCAGTCATGGGTCTCATCGATCCGAATTCCAAGCAGATCAGCCACCTCACCGTAGAAGTGTGCGGTATCATCACGGACCGTTCGAGCCGTGAGATTTCGCAGGGAGACCGTGGAAACTTCAGCGTTACGAACCAGGCTGAACAGTTTCTGCTGGGGGTTGAACTGATCCATGCGCTCCAGATTATTGGCTATCTGGAAGAGTTCATGGCTGATGCCGTCATAATCTGAAGCGACCTGGCGCATAACAAGGATATATTTGGGGTTTTCCATCGTGTAACCTCACATCTTATAGATTTGCTCAACACCATTCGGGCCGACTAAGATGCCATAATCGTTGACCAGTCTGGGCTCTACCTCATCCAGAGTGCTCAGATCATCAACAACGATCAGGCGGACTGTCGCTTCCGCAACCACGGTACGAGCTGCATTGATTGCAGGGATATTCTGCTTACTGCCAGGGATCAGGTCATAATCCTTGGCCGCAGAAGAGAACGATAAAATAGCCGGAGGGTCGCTTGCGCAGAAGTCCAGCACATTGTCTCGCATTTTGATGAATGCCCAGAATACCATGACAGATTCAAGGGTCTTTCCGTGGTCCAGCGAGTACCTACTTGTGGCAAGGAATTGGCCGTCCGGCGAAAAGTAGGCCAGACCCTCTCGCCGGAGTCGTGCGAGGATCTGGCCATAGGAACGATTGCTCAAATGATTGAAGAGCAACCGCATTTGTCGCTGTTCAACGACCCCGAAGATGGTCAGCAGCCGAATGATAAAGGCACTTCTCGATCTCGGGCAGCATATGCAAACTTCATTTTGCTCTCCTTTGTGTAGACTTAGGAAACCGCATAGTGTAAAAGATCTTTGCTGTTACGCATAATGTAGAGCTAATGTAAACGACATTCGTGGTGTGTTTTCATAAGTCAGCATTATGCGCATTTTTAGCCATCTTTTCCTGGAGGATTTGATTGAGCTCCATGCGGTCTGTAGTGATCAACTGCTTCTCCAGAGGGGAAGCTTTGAAGGAAACAGTGATGTGGTTGGAGTTTGTTGAGATTAGGCCCTGGCCGCGCTCAAAACGGGTAATCGACATGATCTCAGCATCCGACAGGTGGAGGATGCTCTGTACTCTTCGGGCTTCATCGTCCTCCAGATTCAAAATGATCTTCGTCTTGGCAACATTCAGGATGCCTTTGCCAAATCGGCTCCTGTCAAGGTCGCCGATATCCTGCGTAGCTGCAACAGCTGCGCCGCCATAGCCACGGATGATTTTGAAGATTTCTTGGACCCATTCTCCGGCCAGCGCCTTTGCATTATTCGGGTTACTGGTATCGTCGTCTCCGATCAGCTCCCACGCCTCATCAATGAAGATGGCTTTCTCCTTGGTGCGATCCTCCTTTGCCTTATCCCATACATAGTCCAGAGCAACGAACATGCCCACAGGGAGCAGCTCGCCTGTAAGCTCAGAGATGTCCAGTACGGTATAGAGGTTATCAAGTTGGACATTGGTGTGTTGGTTGAAGGTCTTCGCAGAGCCGTTGACAAGACGATTGAGAATGTTGCCCATGCGCTTCGTTTCCGGAGACTCCATAAGGATCTCATAGACATCTCCCAGCAGGGGCATCTCGCGATACCGATCCGGGTGGTCTGGGTCGATCAGCGACTCGTTGTTGTGAGTGATTCCTTTTTTTGCATAGGTTCGAATCAGAGCCTCATCCAGAAGCTGACGCTCTTCATGGTTGATATCGGGGATCAACAGAGAGAAGAAGATGTGCAGCTGTTGGATCTTTTTTGCCAGAATGGAGTTCTCATTGACAACGCCATCTATCAGCTGATTGGCGCTCAAGTCTTGCTTACGGATCTCACAGACATTGATGCACTGCTTGGAGGCAGGGCTTATGGAGATAAACTCACCTCCGATATTGTTGCATGCGCGCAGGAACTCATGTCCCTTCAGAGGAGCGATAATGAATACCTGCGTGCTTTTACGCCTCATGCGCAAAGCGATCAGCTGGAGCGTGAAGGTCTTACCTGCGCCGCTTGTTCCAAGAAGTACCATATTGGCGTTTTTGTAAACCCGGCTATTGAAGATATCCACGATGACCAGGCTGTTGTTATGCTGATTAACACCGAGCAAGATGCCATTCTCGTCACTCATCTCAAACGAGGTGAAGGGATAGCAACTGGCCGCAGAGGATGTCAGCATATTGCGCTTGCTGGCCTCGAACAACTTCTTATCCAGCTTACAGAACGGAAGGATCGAGAGAAGCGCCTGTTCCTGCCTGAAGCGGCAGATACGAATGTCCATATCCTGTGAGATCATAAGGCGACGCACTTCAGAGATGCGCCACTCCAGGTTTTCCAGAGTATCTGCAGTAACCGTGACCAGGGTGTTGCAGTAGTAGAAGTCCTCGTAGTTCGCAAGACCTTCCTTCAGGAAGTATCCGGATCGAATGGCGCTTTCGAAATCATCGAAGTCCGTATTCGTGTCCGATGTATCCTTGAGTCGGCTGCGGTTAATTCGGATCTGCTGACCCAGCTTAGCCTGGATACGCTCTTTTGGCTCGCGGGAAAAGAAAAAGTCCACATCGATGCCTTCGCCCGCATTGACGAGAATGCTCGTCCAACCGGCGACCACTCGGGGGTTATACCCGTCAGAGGGTACGATCAGATATGCATGATAGACACCATCCATGACGACATAGGACCCACGGGTCAGGTCAATGGACTCAGGTGCCAGCACACTTTTGAGTGGTACAGGAACCGAAATGTCGGTGTCCTTCCGCGCTGCCTGCAGTTCACGGACCCGCTTCTCAACCGGCTTCACTTCGCAGGTGGCACGATTGAAAATGGTGTAGAGGACTTCCATAAGGAAGATGTTCTCATCCTCATGAGCGACAACGGCATTGTCACAGTGCAGAAAGTACTGACGCGCTGTTTGAACAGCGGTCTCCAGTGCAGATACAATCTCTGCGTATTCCGGCTTACGATTGGTGACTGCCTCATACTCAAAGATGACGAGGAAGCGTCGCGTGATGGCCTCACGGGAACCGATCGTCTGGATTAGATGGTAGTAGTCCAGTTGGAGATCCCGGCACTTGGGATTATCCTCTGCCTCCATTTCACGCTCAATGGTATTGAGGTGCTTGCCGATATCGGCCTTTTTTGTCAGCACTTTGATTTGGACCTTTACAGGAGAAATCTTCATCCAACTTGCGAAGCTGGCGACGATGTTCTTCTGCTCGGAAATGTTACGGAGCAAGAAGTTGATCGGCTCCACCTCGATCACACGGAGATAGCGACCATCTGTAGTCTCGATAATGCCGTTTCGGATATCTCTGACCGGGATGAAGTCCTCTGCGTGGAGAGGCTGCTTTTTCTTTGCAACTGATGATTTGTGCTTGCTTGCTTTATGGGGTTTCTTCACAGGTTTGCGCTTTTTCCGCTTCTTGGGTTTCTCCTTGATCTTGATCCCTAACTGCTCGGGCGGCTTAGGTGCCGACATTCCCGACACAGCCTTCATTGGTTTTTCAGGTGCCTCTGGAACCGGAGTGTCTGATCGGTATAGTGTCCTGCGATGGATGAGCCAACGCACCCAGTTAACAGCGAACTCAGAAAGCGAATCACCTTCAAATCCAATCACACCAATGATTCCAAGTGGCAGAGACACCAGGCACAAAATGATGATCCGTGTAGTAAGGGAAAAGGGCAACTTGATAATGGGGACACCTGTTAATAAGACGAGCACGCAAGCTTCAATCGCATTGCGTGCTCGAATCATGCCGCCAAATAAGCGCCCACTTGTGAGAAAGTTTGGTGGGATATAGTAGACATCCCGATCTTCATTCGGTTTGCTCATATTTGGCCTCTATTCTGTTGTCAGTTACCGATGATCCAAAACGGCCCACCGGATCCAGCGCGCTTACTAGCTTCGTTGAGGATAATGGACATATCCCAACTCTTCTCGGAGCGCTTATAACTGGAAGGATCTGCGACGAGTATCTTTCCGTCAGCTGTGCAGCCGCGCAGCACAATGAAGTGGCCGCTGGAAGTGAAGTGTCCCTTTGTCATGATGGCGACCACGAGCTTTCCATCAGCTAGGGCATCAACGATGCGCTGGGGCTCTGTTGCCGTACAGCCCTCTACACTCAATCCCCAAGCCTCAGCAGCACCGGGAATTAAAGAGTGGTACGAGCCGTTTCCACTACACCAATAGCCGTTCTCATAGGCCCATTGTGCCATGTGAGGAGGATCGACAGTTTCGGATGTCAGGCTGGATACAACGATGGACATAGCGGTAGGCCCACAGGCGTAACCGCCAATGGTGTCTGTGCCGTACAGTTCGTACTTCCAACGTTCGTCCAACTGGTTGTAGTAGACCACCTGCGTCTCACCATCTGAGAAAATGACTCCGTCATAGGAAAGTCCCAAGGCAGAGAATTCGGTTTCACTCAGGCCCTGGTAAACACCATCGCCCAACAGAACGGTGAGGTTTTGCGCATACTGGCTTGCCAATAGCTTTTGGTCGTCTGACAGGTGGAAGACCTGATCGGCAAAATAAGCCTCGCCATTGTATGAGATGGTGTAGACTCGGATGGTCTCATAAGTCGGCTCGGGAGGTTCCTCGGTTGTGGTGTCAGGTGCAACCGTTTCCGTGCTTTCTGCTTCAGGCTCAGAGGGGACTTCTCTCACCTCGTCTGTATAGGTGAACGAATAGAGTTTGTCCTTGTTTGCTGCAAGCAGGCTCTCCATATCATCCTTGGAAATGGAGGTCGCGTCAGTGTCTTTATAGGCACAGTACTGGGAAACGATTGCATTGGCGTTAAACACCACATCGGAACCGAACGGATTATTGACTTCCTTACTGTCGCAGCCGGAAGCAGCGAAATCACTGTCGATCCGTGCCAGCACATCATTGAGTCCCTCAGAGAGGATCATGCTGATGCCGCTGTTGATATCCGCCAAGTTCTGCACCAGCACCGTATCATCGGAAATCCCGTTAGGAGTATCAGTGCCATCGCCAAACAGGGATCCGAATATCACCGAGGGCAGCATGGCAATAATCAAAACCGGAAGCAAGATGACGGCTACGATGGGAATGATCCACTTCTTTGAGGATTTTGCGGCCTCAACGGCCGCCCCATGAGCGCCGCCAGTTGCGGCACCCTTTGCGATGCTGGCAATGGCTTTACCGGTTTTCGCAGCGCCAGCTACTGTAGATTCAGCAGATGACTGTTGCTGTCTGTTCTCTTCACTCATTAGACTTTATCCTTTCTCTTGGGTACGGGCGGCATTTGAGGAACAATGCGCTCCTCATACCGAATCTTATCGTCGCCATCCTTATAGGGAGTCTTCTCGACAGTCGGCTGTGCATATTGCCTGTACCAGGAAGAGCCATCTAACGTCTCTACGGTATCGTAGGGGCCGGTAGGAGCCATATACTGCTCAGTGCTATACATAGCGAACTCCCGTTCAGACTGACCATCAGGAGCAACTTCGTGTCCTGTGATGCGGCCTCCGCCAATTTCCACATTGCGGAATGTGGGAGGCGAACTGGGAACACCAGCCCCCTCGCGGACAGTGCCGGGAGATGGGGCCGTGGGGGTGGCAGAAGCTGTGTGCGTAGCAGTTGTGATCACGCCGGTCGATGTGCCTCCTTCAGAAACAGGTTTTGCTCCCACAGGAGAGGAAACCACCGGGTTGGGGGCACTGGGCGCCGCCCACGGTTGAGTTTCGGGTGGGATAACACCGGCTGCTGATCCTCCATCGAGGGTGACAACA
>OLIQ01001016.1_pt1 | contig 10806 bp, 6 predicted proteins | sample 1609631 | NCBI WGS metagenome assembly OLIQ01 (sample SAMEA4350114, study PRJEB24818) | metagenome | biome: human; feature: gut; material: faeces | place: Denmark | collected 2013-09
GAATGGTAAAAGTAAAAGCTGCGGTAAACGGACAGGGGAAGTTGTTTAGCGGCATGAACGTAAGGGTAAGCGTCAAGCGGAGTTTAGGGGAGCAGTTGGTCATTCCTAAAACGGCTGTGGTGCTGCGTTCCGGCAAACAGGTTGTGTTTACCTTAAAAGAAGGCAAGGCAATGTGGAATTATGTACATACGGGATTGGAGAATGCTACGGAATATGTTGTCTCGGATAAATCTCAGGGTGGTGTTGAAGATGGCCTCTTGGAAGGAGATACGGTTATTGTCACCGGGAACTTGAATCTAGCGCATGAAACGGAGGTGACTATAAGCGGTGAATGATTGACTGCAAACGATAAATACAGAGAAAAGCATGATAAAATTTTTAATCCAGCGTCCTATTGCCGTGCTGATGGCTTTCACCGCCTGTTTTATAATCGGGCTGGTGACTTATTCTACACTTCCGATATCTCTGCTTCCGAATATCGCTATTCCGGAGATCACTATACAGGTGTCTGCTGCCAATACATCTGCCCGCGAACTGGAAAATACGATTGTGAAACCTTTGCGCAGCCAGTTGATACAGGTTTCTACATTGAAAGATATTCACAGTGAGTCCAGAGACGGCGCCGGTATTATCCGCTTGTCTTTTGATTTCGGTACTAATACGGACCTGGCCTTTATCGAGGTCAATGAAAAGATAGACGCTGCAATGAACTATCTCCCGAAGGAAACGGAACGTCCGAAAGTCATTAAGGCGAGCGCAACGGATATACCTGTTTTTTACCTGAATCTGACTTTGAAGAATGACAGTGCTTATAGCATTACGGGACAACAGTCCTTTCTGGATCTGTGTGAATTTGCCGAATCGGTCATTAAACGTAGGATAGAGCAGCTTGAAGAAGTGGCTATGGTAGATGTGACCGGATTGGTGGAACGTCAGGTGCAGATTGTGCCCGATGAGGATATGCTCTCCATGTTGGGAATTTCTATTGAGGATATAGAATCGACTCTGGCTGCCAATAATGTGGAACCGGGTAGTATGACGGTACGTGACGGATATTATGAATATAACATAAAGTTTTCCACCCTCCTGCGTACTGCGGAAGATGTAGAAAATATTTATCTGCGTAAAGGAGACCGGATTGTGCAGTTAAAGGATTTCTGCCGGGTGAATATCGTGCCCGTAAAAGAAAAAGGGGTATCTGTATCTAACGGGAAAAGGGCAGTGACGCTGGCTGTTATCAAGCAGGCGGATGAGAATATGGATAAGATGAAGAAATCTCTGGTAGAGACGATGGAGTACTTCCAACGGGTATATCCGGATATTGATTTCAGTATCAGCCGTAATCAGACGGAATTGCTGGACTACACAATTTCGAATCTGCAACAGAATCTGTCTTTAGGTTTTCTCTTTATCTGCCTGGTAGCGGTCTTGTTTCTGGGGGATGTAAAATCTCCGTTGGTTATCGGACTTAGCATGGTGGTTTCTATCGTAATCAGTTTCGTTTTCTTCTATCTGTGCAATATGTCCCTGAATATCATTTCACTCGCCGGATTGATTCTGGCATTGGGTATGATGATTGACAGTTCGATTATTGTAACTGAGAATATATCGCAATACCGGGAACGGGGATATTCGTTGCGCCGTGCCTGTATCACGGGAACAAGCGAAGTGGTGACTCCCATGTTGAGTTCCTCCTTAACGACCATTGCCGTGTTTGCACCGTTGATTTTTATGAGTGGTATTGCCGGAGCTATCTTTTACGATCAGGCTTTTTCAGTTACAGTGGGACTTATGGTTTCTTATTTTACGGGTATCATGTTGCTTCCCGTACTTTATCTGCTGGTCTACCGGACCGGTATCCATACCCGGAAATGGAAGTGGCTTTCCTTTAAATTCAATAACCCGATAAAAGATCATACATTAGACCGTTTTTATGATGCGGGGGTGGACTGGGTATTCAGTCATAAAACGTTCAGTGTTTTGTTCTGTGCTATTTCCATTCCGCTTTGTGTATTTTTCTTTTTCTTTATCGACAAGCAGCGCATGCCCGATATTGAGGAGAATGAATTGATTGCCAGGATTGAGTGGAATGAGAATATTCATGTGGATGAAAACAGGAGGCGTGTGGACGAACTTTTTAAAGAACTGGAAGAACCGGTAGCCGAGCACACGGCGTCCATTGGCAGGCAGGATTTCCTTCTGAACCGTGAAAGGGAGCTTTCTTCTTCCGAGGCTGAACTTTACTTCCGTACGGAGACACCCGAAACTATTTCTCCTTTACAGCAAGAAATTTATCGCAGACTGAAAGAGCGTTATCCGCTTTCTGTCATTTCTTTCTCTCCGCCGGAGACTGTGTTTGAGAAACTCTTTGTCACAGGCGAACCGGATATCATAGCCGAGTTTTATACCCGTAATAAGGCAAAGGCACCGGAAGCGGAAACCATCCGGCGCGTGGAGAAGGACTTGGCACGGAAGACGGGAATCGCCCCTACGGGTATCGCTTTCGAGAATCAACTGAATCTAAGTATTAGCAAAGAGAAACTGTTGCTTTACCGTGTTTCCTATAATGAGCTCTACCGTATCCTGAAAACTGCTTTTCGTAAGAATAGTGTGACAATGTTGCATTCTTACCAACAATATCTTCCGATCGGCGTTGCCGGCAGCGAAAAGACTGTGAATGAAATATTGCAGGAGACGTTGATACAGACTGAACCGGATAATAAAGGAAACATAGAATATATCCCTCTTCGGGAGCTGGTTACGATAGCTCCTGCTGAGGATCTGAAAAGTATTACTTCGGGGCGTAATGGTGAATATGTCCCCTTTAATTTTTATGACGTGCAGAACGGGGACAAGTTGATGCGGGAAGTGAAGCAGGTAGCGGAGGAAACGAAAGAATGGGATACAGGCTTCTCCGGAAGTTTCTTTTCCAACAGGGAGATGTTGGACGAGCTGGTGGTAATCCTGTTTATTTCGTTGTTGCTGATGTACTTTATTCTTGCCTCGCAGTTTGAAAGTTTCCTGCAACCTTTGCTTGTTCTGGCGGAGATACCGATAGATGTGGCCTTTGCGTTATTACTGCTTTGGCTTTGCGGGCATACACTGAATCTGATGTCTGCTATCGGACTTATTGTCACCTGTGGTATTGTAATCAATGACTCTATCCTGAAACTGGACGCTATCAATGAACTGCGCAAAGCGGGTGTTCCGTTGTTGGAGGCTATCCATGAAGCAGGACGCAGGCGTTTGCGCCCGATTATCATGACTTCGCTGACTACTATCTTTGCAATGGTACCGTTACTGTTTTCATCGGATATGGGTTCGGAATTACAGAAACCATTGTCTATCGCCATGATAGGGACAATGTCGGTCGGTACGGCAGTGAGTCTGTTCATCATACCATTGCTTTACTGGTTTATTTACAGAAAGAAAGAAGAAATAAGTAGCAAGTAATAACGAATAGTTCAAATATGAGAGTTATGAATGGATTATTAAATTTTACCACGGAGGAGACAAAGTTATTCTTTTCAGCAAAGAAAAGGATATGGGCATTTCTCTGTATTCTTGGTGTCCTCTGTGGTGAATCCCTGCTTCATGCACAGAAACGTCTGGTACTGGATTTGAACCGGACAATCGCTCTTGCCAATGACAGTTCATTGGAGTCATTCCGTACACAGAATATGTACTTGTCCGGTTATTGGGAGTACAGGACATATAAGGCAAACCGCCTGCCCAGTCTGACGCTGGATCTTACTCCGGCGCAATATAACCGGGATATTACGAAACGTTACGATTCGGGACAGGATTTGGATGTGTACCGTACGCAACAGTCTTATTATGCTTATGGAGGGTTAAGTGTCCGGCAGAATCTTGACCTGACCGGAGGTACATTTTATCTGGAATCGAATCTTGCCTATATGCGTAATTTCGGGGATAATAGTGCGACACAGCTGACCAGTGTCCCGATAAGGATTGGGTATTCGCAAAGTCTGGTGGGGTATAATCCATTCAAATGGGAACGGAAGATAGAGCCTTTGAAATATGAACGTGTGAAAAAGGAATTTCTTTATAATGTGGAGAAAGTTTCGGAAACGGCAACGAGTTATTTCTTCTCTCTGGCTATGGCACAAGCGGAATATAACCTGGCAAAAGAAAATCTGGCTTCTACGGATACGTTGTACCGCATCGGGCAACAACGGCACCGGATCGCAGCTATCTCGCAAGCCGACCTGTTGACTCTGAAGCTGGATCGGGTGAATGCGCAGAACACATTGCAGAATAAAGCAAGCGATTTGAAGCGGGCTATGTTCTCATTGGCTTCTTTTCTCAATCTGGATAAGAATACGCAGATCGAGCTGGAACTTCCTTCCCGTCCGGGAATGCTGGAGATTCCGATAGATGAGGCTTTGAGGTGGGGAAGGAGCAACAACCCGCAATTGTTGGAATTGAAACAGAATGTGCTGGAAGCGGAGCGTAATGTGGATAAGACTAAAAAGGAGTCGCGCTTTAATGCAAGTGTGAATGCCAGTATCGGTTTTAATCAGGTGGCGGACAATTTCGGGGATGTCTATCATAAGCCCATGCAGCAGGATTTGGTAGCGGTCAGTGTCTCTATTCCGTTGCTGGACTGGGGCGTCCGCAAAGGAAAATATAATATGGCACGGAATAACCTGAATGTGGTGAAGATTTCGGCACGTCAGGACGAGATAAGTATTGAGGAGGAAGTGATAATGACAGTGAGTGATTTTAATATCCAGCAACAATTGATTGCCAGTGCGGAAGAAGCTTTGGATTTGTCCATACTCGCTTATAATGAGACAAAGCAGCGTTTTATCATCGGCAAAGCGGATATAAACAGCCTGACTCTTTCTCTGAACAGGCAGCAGCAGGCACAGCGTAACTTTATTTCTGCTTTGCAGAATTACTGGTTGAATTATTACAAGATACGACGGCTTACGTTGTTTGATTTTGCTACAAAACTTTCACTTTCGGACAGGTTCGATTTTAACGGAGGCAAGCTGATCAAATGATAATTGCGGCGTTTATTCTCGGTAGTATCTCCATTAAGTCTGTCATAAACAGAGATGTTGTCGCTTATATGACAGAGATTTCTATTTACATAAATAATGGTAATGCAAAATATAAGTCTTGAAATAAAAAAGTCCTCGAAGGCTTCCGCTTTCACCCTGATTGTGGCTTTTGTCTGCGTGGCATTGGTCGGGCTGGCGCTTGTGCCGTTGCTTCCGGTCAAACTGAACCCCTCACGGACATTACCCGGCTTCACGGTGCGTTTCAGTATGCCCGGCACTTCGGCACGCGTGGTGGAAATGACAGCTACCAGCAAACTGGAGGCGATGCTTGCCCGCGTGAAAGGGATTCGGGGTATCTATTCTACTTCAGGAAACGGGTGGGGCAGTATCAGCGTGAATCTGGATAAACATGTGGATGTTGCAGTTGCACGTTTTGAAGCGTCCACCATCATTCGTCAGACATGGCCGGAACTGCCGGACGGGGTGAGCTATCCGTATATTCAGATGCAGAGTCCGGGGCAGAACAACCAGGGCCCTTTTATGGCATTTACGATTAATGCGCCTGCTATTCCCATTCTGATACAACAGTATGCGGAAGAACATATTAAGACACGTTTGGCACAACTTCCGGGAATTTATAAGATTAATCTTGGCGGGGCTACTCCAATGGAATGGCGGTTGGAATATGACTCCGAACAGTTACATACGCTTGGGATAAGTACGGATGATATCCGTCAGGCTGTCCGGTTGCATTACCAGAAAGAGTTTCTGGGTACATACGATATGGAACAGGGGAGTTCGGGCAGGCAATGGATCCGTCTGGCGCTGGTTCCCGAATATAATAACCGGGACTTTGATGCGGAACGGATACAGGTGAAGATGAAAGATGGCAAAATCATTGGTCTGAATGAATTGGTAAAAGTTTCCCGTGTGGAGGAACAGCCGCAAAGTTACTACCGAATTAACGGTCTGAACTCTATCTATCTGTCTGTCGTGGCGGAGGAAACGGCCAATCAGTTGGCATTGAGCAAGGAAGTGAAAGCATATATGGATGATATCCGGTTACTTCTTCCGGTGGGATACGAGATTCATACCAGCTATGATGCAACGGAGTTTATTCAGGAAGAACTGGGGAAGATTTATCTGCGAACGGGGGTGACGGTAGCGATTCTGCTTCTGTTTGTGCTATTGATTACCTTTAGTCCGAAGTATTTGTTTCTGATTGTAACCAGTCTGGCAGTTAATGTAGCGATAGCCGTTATCTTCTATTATGCATTCGGACTTGAAATGCAGCTGTATTCTCTGGCAGGTATCACGGTTTCTCTAAACCTGGTGATTGACAATACGATTGTGATGAGCGACCATTATCTGCGGCGTGGAAACCGGAAGGCTTTTATGTCCGTACTGGCGGCTACGTTGACTACAATGGGGGCTTTGGTCATTATCTTTTTCCTCGATGAGAAGATACGCCTGAACTTGCAGGATTTTGCTGCGGTAGTGATTATTAATCTTGGGGTATCACTGCTGGTTGCCCTGTTTTTTGTTCCTTCCCTGATCGACAAAACCGGATTGAAGCGGAGGAAAAAATCTTCGCTTTCAGGTGCGAAGTGGAAGTCGGGAAATATACGTTTCTTTATGTGGATACATTCTAAAATGCATCGTTTTCCGGTATATTTCAGCCGTTTTTACAGTTGGCTGATACGGATTCTTTGCCGGTGGAGGGTGGCGGTCTGCATTTTATTGTTGCTGGCTTTCGGATTACCGGTATTTCTGTTGCCGGAAAAGATGAAGGGGGAAGATAAATGGGCGGAATTTTATAATAAGACACTGGGTACTTCTACGTATAAAGAGAAGGTAAAACCGGTAGTGGATAAAGCATTGGGAGGAGCTTTAAGACTTTTTGTACAGAAAGTATATGAAGGAAGTTATTTTACGCGTAATGAAGAAGTGGTGCTTCATGCCAATGCCAATTTGCCGAATGGGAGTACGCTGGAGCAGATGAATACGTTGATTAAGCGAATGGAAACTTACTTGAGCGAATTTAAAGAAATCAAGCAGTTCCAGACGTCTGTGGAAAGTGCACGCAGGGCATCTATTCATATTTATTTCACGAAAGAGCACCAAAAGAGCGGTTTCCCGTATACGCTGAAAGCTAATATGATAAACAAGGCACTTCAATTGGGTGGAGGAGATTGGAGTATTTACGGATTGCAGGACCAAGGATTCAGTAATAATGTGCGTGAGAGTGCGGGTTCATTCCGGGTGAAAATGTATGGGTATAATTATGACGAACTGTATGACCGGGCGGAACAACTGAAAGAGAAGTTCTTGTCTCACCGCCGCATCAAGGAAGTGACGATCGGTTCCGACTTCTCGTGGTGGAAGGATGATTATATGGAATTTTATTTCAGTCTGGACAAGCTCCGAATGGCGGAGGAAAATATCGGAGCCGGAAGATTGTTTTCCGCTATCCGACCGATATATGGACGGAATATGGAGATTGGTTCGGTGACGACGGAAGAAGGTACGGAAAAAATAAAATTGTCTTCCTGCCAGTCGGAAGAAAGGGATGTGTGGGCAATGCAGTATTATCCTTTTCCGGCAGGTGGAAAAGAATATAAACTGTCGGAACTGGCAACAGTGGAAAAAGGGCAGATGCCGCAGGAAGTAGCCAAGGAAAACCAGCAGTACCGGCTGTGCCTGCAATATGAGTATATCGGTTCTTCGGAACAGGGGCATAAGCTGTTGAAGAAAGATCTGGAGGAATTTAATGAGATTCTTCCAATGGGATATACTGCCAAATCGGAGGACAATAACTGGTCGTGGGGAGGAAAGGACAATAAGCAATATCGTCTGTTGCTTATTGTGATTGCTATCATTTTCTTTATTACGAGTATTCTGTTCAATTCTTTGAAACAGCCGTTAGCGATTATTTTTGTGATTCCGGTGTCTTATATCGGAGTGTTTCTTACATTCTACTGGTTCAAACTGAATTTTGATCAGGGAGGTTTTGCTTCTTTTGTTCTGCTTTGCGGTATCACAGTAAATGCTAGTATCTATATCCTGAACGAATATAATTCTATTCGTAAACGTTACCCGTGTCTCTCGCCGCTCCGGGCATACGTGAAAGCCTGGAACACGAAAGTGATTCCTATTTTCCTGACGGTGGTTTCCACTATTCTGGGATTTATTCCTTTCATGATAGGTGCGGAGAAAGAAGGTTTCTGGTTTCCGTTGGCGGCAGGTACGATTGGGGGATTGGTTATGTCGGTAATTGGAGTTTTTATTTTCCTGCCGGTATTGACGCTGAAGAAGAAGTGGTTTACGAGGTCTAAAGCAGTGCTTTAGGGATGCTAAAGCGTAGCTTTAGGACGGATAAAGCTACGCTTTTTATTGTTTTACCAATTATTCCCTGCGTTACTGCTATTGATAAGCATTTCTATCCGTTGCTTATATGAATTCGCTCCTTCGGCAATATTTTTTCCTGCATCTGCAGTTCCCATTCCGTAAACGACAATAGGTGTCTGCCACGCCATACCCGAATGAATAGCACTGCCTTGATACGGACGTAGAAGTTCATCGGTTGTGAATCGGTTTCGTCCGCCACTACGATAAGCGTCGTATTCGGAGCCGGTGGTCGTTACTATCATTAACGGTTTGCCCGCGACAGCCGGAGTCTTGGACAAGTGAGTGAACACTTCGTCCTGCCATTTTTTTAGTAATGACGGGGCAGACATCCAGTAGAAAGGAAACTGGTAGATAACGGCCGAAGCGTCGGAGATGATTTTACTCCATTCGTCTACATTGAAAGCAATGTCCTCTGACAGTTCGTAAAGGTTGAACACCGCCACTCCTTCAATGTCACTGACAGCATCGATTAATGCTTTGTTTGCCTGTGATCCTTTGATGTTGGGGTGTGCCAGCAGAATCACTACTTTTCTTAAGTCTTTATTCATAATCAGTCAAGTATTTGGGATGAAACAATTACACGTCTTATATAATAAGGTCTAAAAATAAGAAAAAGTTCTCGAAAAGCAATATCTTAATTAAAAATAAAACAATCCCTCTTTGCTTTTGAATTTGTATTTTTGCATCCGTATTTGTAAGACGTTACTTTAGATAACAATATTGTATATGATAGATTTTACCCAGTTTCCTTCTCCCTGCTACATCATGGAAGAAGAACTTTTAAGAAAGAACTTGAGTTTGATAAAAAGCGTAGCCGACAGGGCGGGAGTGGAGATTATTCTTGCTTTCAAGTCGTTTGCTATGTGGCGCTCTTTCCCTATATTCCGTGAATACATAGACCATTCTACAGCAAGCTCGGTCTATGAGGCACGTTTGGCGCTGGAAGAGTTCGGAAGTAAGGCACATACTTATTCACCTGCATATACAGAACAGGATTTCCCGGAAATCATGCGTTGCAGTAGCCATATTACTTTTAATTCTATGGCACAGTTCGAACGTTTCTATCCGATGACCGTAGCAAAAGGAGGCGGTATCTCTTGTGGTATCCGTGTGAACCCTGAATATTCGGAGGTAGAAACGGAACTTTACAATCCTTGCGCTCCCGGTACGCGTTTCGGAATTACTGCCGATTTATTGCCGGATACGTTGCCACAAGGTATCGAAGGCTTTCATTGCCATTGCCATTGCGAGTCTTCTTCTTTTGAGTTGGAACGAACGTTGGAACATCTCGAAGAAAAGTTTTCCCGTTGGTTTCCGCAACTGAAATGGTTGAATCTGGGCGGCGGACATCTGATGACACGTAAAGATTATGATACGGAACATCTGATAAAATTATTGCAGGGACTGAAAGCCCGTTATCCTCATTTACGTATTATTCTTGAACCCGGTTCGGCCTTTACCTGGCAGACGGGTGTGCTGACTTCTGAAGTCGTGGATATTGTAGAAAGCCGTGGTATTAAAACTGCCATATTGAATGTCAGCTTCACCTGCCACATGCCCGACTGTCTGGAAATGCCTTATCAGCCTGCCGTTCGCGGTGCGGAAATGGGAAATGAAGGAAAATATATTTATCGTTTAGGAGGAAACTCCTGTTTGAGCGGTGACTATATGGGGCTGTGGAGTTTCGATCATGAACTGCAAATCGGAGAACGGATCGTGTTTGAAGATATGATTCATTACACCATGGTAAAGACGAATATGTTTAACGGAATTCATCATCCTGCCATTGCTTTGTGGACGAAAGAAGGGAAGGCTGAAATATACAAGCAATTTTCTTATGAAGATTATCGTGACCGAATGAGTTGATAATCAAAAAGATTGTTTGGCGGTGGAGGCAAAGTGCAGAGATTTCTGTGAAAAAAAGTGTGCAGAATGTTTGCAGGTTTACGGAAAATCCCTACCTTTGCAACCGCAAACGAAAAAATGCGGAAATAGCTCAGTTGGTAGAGCATAACCTTGCCAAGGTTAGGGTCGCGAGTTCGAGTCTCGTTTTCCGCTCATGTTTCTTTGAAATGTTGGAACAATAATCTTTGCCCAGGTGGCGGAATTGGTAGACGCGCACGTTTCAGGTGCGTGTGTCGAGAGGCATGCAGGTTCGAGTCCTGTTCTGGGCACCCATCTTTCAGATTTCTGAATGACGAAATTTAGTTTGCGGAAATAGCTCAGTTGGTAGAGCATAACCTTGCCAAGGTTAGGGTCGCGAGTTCGAGTCTCGTTTTCCGCTCCATATAAGATGAGGTTGTCAGTCGATAAGATTGACAACCTTTTTTTGTATTATATTGGAAGTTTACCGGACGATTGTATCGAT
>OLIQ01001017.1_pt1 | contig 10804 bp, 13 predicted proteins | sample 1609631 | NCBI WGS metagenome assembly OLIQ01 (sample SAMEA4350114, study PRJEB24818) | metagenome | biome: human; feature: gut; material: faeces | place: Denmark | collected 2013-09
CGCTGGGTAAGCCGGATGAGATTCAAATTTGCGTTCGTACGTGAATGACAGCATTTTATCATTTACCCGCGTGGGATTCCCGATTCGCAATACATTGACTCCCCGATCCAGTAACTTTTCGGCTATCCAGTCTACGGCTGTATTGCTTTGGGCGCAAACCAGCACTTGATTCTCTCGTCGCAGCGTTTCGTAGACGGACTCTACGAGCGTGGTTGTTTTTCCGGTTCCGGGAGGACCGTGAACAACGGCGACCTCTTTGGTTGCCAGAACCCGATTTACTGCTTGCTCCTGTGAACGATTCAGCCACGTTAGATGAATCGGTTGAAGTTGCCGTTGTTCTGCCATCTCGTTCCCCAGTATAACTTCCCGCAAATGGGCAAGGCGATTGTTCTTTTTAACATAGGTAAAAAGCCTATTGAAGATGGACTTAAGATTCTTGGCGCACATATAGATTCACCTCGACTTGACGTAAAACAGAATCCTCTTTACGAAGATTCTGACCTTGTGTTAATGGATACCCATTATTACGGCGGAATAAAGAAATACCAGTGGACAACTATTCCTCTTGCATTACACGGTGTGGTTGCACTTACGGACGGAAGTGTAATAGATGTTGAAATAGGTGAAAAAGAAAAAGACCCTGTAGTATGTGTATCGGATCTTTTAATTCACCTTGCTGCAGAACAGATGGAAAAGAATGGTGCTAAAGTCGTAGAAGGAGAAGCTCTTGACCTTGTTGTGGGCAATATGCCTTTTAATCCTAAAAAGGACGAGAAAAATCCCGCAAAAGCATATATACTTGATATTTTAAAGAAAAAATACAGAATTGCCGAAGAAGATTTTATGTCGGCAGAGCTTGAAGCAGTTCCTGCAGGAAAAGCAAGGGACCTTGGTCTTGATGCAAGTATGGTGCTTGGTTACGGACAGGATGACAGAGTGTGTGCGTATACGTCACTTATGGCGATGCTTGAAGTGGAAGAGCCGGAATACACATCTGTATGTCTGCTCGTTGATAAAGAAGAAATAGGAAGTGTGGGTGCTACCGGAATGCAGTCGCTTTTCTTTGAAAATATGGTTGCCGAGATCCTTGACAGAATGGGATGCTATTCGGAACTTATACTCAGAAGAACACTTGCCAATTCAGAAATGCTTTCTTCCGATGTTAATGCGGGATTTGACCCAAATTATGCATATGCTTTTGAAAAGAAAAATGCTTCATACCTTGGACGTGGCGTTGTCTTTTCAAAATTCACAGGTTCAAGAGGCAAATCCGGAAGCAATGATGCCAATGCGGAATATATAGCAAGGGTAAGAAAAGCACTTGAGAGAGAAAATGTTGCATACCAGATGGCAGAACTTGGTAAAGTTGATATTGGCGGTGGAGGTACCATTGCATACATCCTTGCAAAGTACGGAATGGATGTAATTGACTGCGGAGTTGCTGTTCTCAGTATGCATGCTCCTTATGAAGCAACAAGCAAAATAGATATTTATGAAGCAAAGAGAGGATATGTAGCATTTTTAAATGCCGGTAAGTAAGATGAAGTGGAAAAAATATACAATTAAGACAACAACGGCAGCTGAAGACCTTGTAAGCGGAATGCTTATGGACCTTGGTATGGAAGGAGTCCAGATTGAGGATAACATACAGTTATCAGAAAGTGATACCAAGGCAATGTTTGTAGATATTCTTCCTGAACTTCCACCGGATGAAGGGATTGGAATGGTAAGTTTTTATCTTGAAAGCGATAATGAAGGAGTTCACTTCCCGGAAGGAATTAAAGATGAAGAAGATATGCGCATAAAGATTGCACAGGGTCTTAAAGAGCTTGAAGATTTTGTTGATGTAGGCGAAGGAACAATAACCTCAGATGAGACAGAAGATAAGGACTGGATTAACAATTGGAAACAGTATTTTAAACCTTTCATGGTAAATGATATTGTTATCAAACCTACATGGGAAGAAGTTCCTGATGATATGGTTGGAAGAATGGTTGTTGATATAGACCCGGGAACGGCTTTCGGAACAGGTTCGCATGAGACTACGCAGCTTGTCATTAAACAGATGGAAAAATATATCAATAACGAGACAGAACTTCTTGATGTTGGAACAGGCAGCGGAATACTTTCAGTAATAGGTATTATGCTTGGGGCGAAACATGTTATAGGAACAGACCTTGACCCTAATGCCATAATTGCTACCGATGAAAATATGGAAGCCAATGGTATATCAAAAGAATGTTATGAAGTAATCGAAGGAAATATAATAGATGATCCTGCAATCAAAAATCATATAGGATATGAAAAATATGACGTTGTAACCGCAAATATTCTTGCGGACATAATAATCCCACTTTTACCTGAGATTCTTCCTCATATGAAGATTAATGGTATATTGATTACTTCGGGAATTATTAATATGAAAGAGCAGGCTGTAAAGGATGCATTCCGTTCACTTGACGGTTTTGAAATTGTCGAGACTACATATCAGGGAGAATGGGTATCCGTAACGGCTAAGAGAGTAAAATAAAGTGAACAGATTTTTTGCTAAATCGGAAAATATTTTTTCAGACCATATTGTTATAGACGGGCTTGATGTTAATCATATTAAAAACGTACTGAGGATGAAAAAAGATGATGAACTTATGGTAAGCGGTGGTAATAATACGGATTATCTGTGCTCCATAAAAGAATTTACGGATGATGAGATATATTTGTCCATCATAAGTGCCAATGAAGCTGACAGGGAGCTTCCCTGCCGTATTCACCTTTTTCAGGGATTGCCTAAAGGCGACAAGATGGAAATGATAATCCAGAAATGCGTTGAACTTGGTGTTAATGAAATTATCCCTGTAGCTATGAAAAGATCGGTTGTCAGGCTTGATGACAAAAAAGCAAAATCCAAGGTGGCAAGGTGGCAGTTAATAAGCGAAAGTGCCGCAAAACAAAGTGGTCGTACTATAATTCCCTGTATACACGAAGTAATGAGTTTTAAGGAAGCAGTAAATTATGCTAAGGATATGGATGTAAAACTTATTCCCTATGAGCTTTGTGAGGGAATGAAAGCCACTAAAGAAGCTCTTTCTGGTCTTAAAAGCGGAATGGATGTGGCTGTTTTTTATCGGTCCCGAAGGCGGTCTTGAGGTTGAAGAAGTTGAAAAAGCAAAGGAACTTGGCATAATTCCCATATCCTTGGGCAAAAGAATACTCCGTACAGAGACAGCGGGACTTGCCATTATGGCAATTATTATGTATCATCTTGAATCAGGAGAATAGTTATGGAAGTGTATCTTGATAATTCAGCTACTACGGCTGTATTTCCGCAAGTAGCGGATTTAATGTATAAAATAATGACAGAGGATTATGGCAATCCGTCATCAATGCACCAAAAAGGTATTGTTGCAGAGAAATATTTAAGACATGCAAAAGAAATTTTTGCAGGTATCCTTAAAGTATCGGAAAAAGAAATCTTCTTTACATCAGGTGGAACAGAATCTGATAATTTTGCGGTTATCGGAAGTGCAATGGCAGGAAAACGAAGAGGAAAGCATATTATTACAACCAATATTGAACATCCTGCAATTCTTGAAACCTTCAAGTTCCTTGAAAACGAAGGCTTTGAAGTGACTTTTTTGCCTGTTAATAAGGACGGACATCTTGAACCCGACACCTTAAAAGCAGCATTAAAACAGGATACAATTCTGGTATCGGTTATGTATGTGAATAATGAAATCGGGGCAATTGAGCCAATAGCTGAGTTAGGTAAGGTTATTAAGGATTTTAATCCGGAAATAATTTTCCATGTTGATGCAGTCCAGGCATTCGGGAAGGTTAAAATAGCTCCATACAGGGAAAAAATAGACCTTCTTTCCATAAGCAGTCATAAAATCCATGGTCCTAAGGGCGTCGGCGTATTGTTTATAAAAGATAAGACAAAGATACGACCAATTGTTTTTGGCGGTGGACAACAGAAGAATATGCGTTCGGGAACAGAAAATGTTCCGGGAATAGCGGGGATGGCACTTGCTGCGGAAATGATTTATTCAAAATTTGATGAAGATATTAATAAGATGTATGAACTTAAAGAGTATTTTATCAATGAAGTTACAAAAATAGAAGGAACAACAGTTAACGGACTTACAGGCAGGGAATCCGCACCTCATGTTATAAGTGTGAGTTTTGAAGACATACCAAGAAGCGAGGTTTTACTTCATGCACTAGAGGAGAAGGGGATATATGTATCCTCAGGTTCGGCCTGTGCATCGAATCATCCGGCACTCAGCGGAACACTTCAGGCAATAGGCATAAGAAAGGATCTTTTGTCCTCCACATTAAGATTCAGTTTGTCGGTATTTACAACAAAAGAAGAACTGGATTATACAATTTCGGCACTTAAAATATTGCTGCCGGTTCTCAGAAAATATAAACCAAGATAAGAAAGGAAATAAGATGTACAAAGCATTTTTAATCAAGTATGGTGAAATAGGTACCAAGGGGAAAAACAGATATCTCTTTGAAGATGCATTATGCCGCCAGATAAGAAGGAGTCTTAAGAAGGTGGACGGCACTTTTACCGTTACCAAGGAACAGGGTAGAATTTATGTTGATACAGAGGGCGAATTTGATTACGAGGGAGCTGTGGAAGCTCTTAAAAAAGTGTTCGGTATCTTATGGATATGTCCTATGCTTCAGATTGAAGATAACGGATTTGATGACCTTGCCTGCAAGGTGAACGAGTACCTTAAAAATGTATATGGAAATGAAAAGAAAACATTTAAAGTAGATGCAAGAAGAGCTAGAAAGAATTATCCAAAGAACTCAATGGAAATTAATATGGATCTCGGTGAAAAAATACTTGATGCTTATCCTGAACAGTTCACGGTTGATGTCCATAAACCGGATTTTTATCTTAACGTTGAGATAAGAAACAAAATTAACATATATTCAGAGCGTATACCGGGTCCCGGAGGAATGCCTGTGGGTACTAACGGAAAAGCAACATTATTATTATCAGGCGGAATTGACAGCCCTGTTGCCGGCTATATGATTGCAAAACGTGGCGTTATAATTGATGCTGTATATTTTCATGCACCACCATATACAAGTGATCGTGCAAAACAGAAGGTAGTGGATCTTGCAAAACTTGTTGCCGATTATTCAGGTCCTATTAATCTTCATGTGGTTAATTTTACAGATATACAGTTATATATTTACGAACAGTGTCCTCATGACGAATTAACCATAATCATGAGAAGATATATGATGAAAATAGCAGAGTATTTTGCATTAAAAGAAGATTCACTGGGACTTATTACAGGCGAAAGTATAGGACAGGTTGCAAGCCAGACAATGCAGAGTCTTGCAGTAACCAATGAAGTATGTACGCTCCCTGTATTGCGTCCTTTGGTAGGTATGGACAAACAGGAGATAATCAATATCTCAGAGAAGATTGGAACATACGAGACATCCATACTTCCTTTTGAAGACTGCTGTACGATTTTTGTTGCGAAACATCCTGTTACCAAACCTAACCTTAAACAGATCAAAAAATCTGAACTTAAATTAAATGAAAAAATAGATGAACTTATACAGACTGCAATTGACACAACAGAAACTATCTGGATTGAATAGCCGGTCAGGAGAATGAAAAAGTTACGGACAGAAAAAGAGATGTCACAATGTGACATCTCTCATGACTGTTAATTAATACTGTTAAGCTACGATGTAAGGCTTTAAAGTCTCAAGGATAGCTGCTGTATCATCTGCATGGATATTGAGTGTGATTGGCTTAGATAAATCAAGGCTGAATATACCCATAATAGACTTAGCGTCGATTACATATCTGCCTGATACTAAATCAAAATCTGCCTCAAATCTTGCAATGTCATTAACAAATGATTTTACTTTTTCGATTGAATTTAATGAAATCTGAACTGAATTCATGTACCCATACCTCCTCTAAAGTAGTAACAATTATTTGTCACTAATATAGTACAATCAAAGGATTGGGATGTCAATGTTGTATTTGCACAAATTTTAATATATAAATTTTGAATAAAAACAGATTTTTTGTTCATTATGGAAATGGAGATAACGATGAAAAAATGTGCCTTACATAGTTTAGGATGCAAAGTTAATTCGTATGAGACTCAGGCAATGCAGAAAATGATGGAAAGTGCCGGATATGAAATTGTACCGTTTGGGGAAGAAATAGCGGACATATATATAATAAATACCTGCAGTGTAACTAATATTGCGGACAGAAAATCCCGCCAGATGATTCACAAAGCAAAAAAACTCAATCCTGAAGCAGTGGTAGCTGCGGCAGGCTGTTATGTGGAGTCGGCAGGCGATAATATAGATGAAGATGTTGATATTGTAATCGGTAATAATGAAAAAAGCCATCTTATAGAAATACTTAATGAATATTTTGAACATATGGATAAAGAAAAGTCAGTTGACATAGGAAAGGTAACCGGTTTTGATGAATTAAATATTGACTCACCACTTGAGCATACCAGAGCTTATGTTAAAATACAGGATGGTTGTAACCGATTTTGTTCATATTGCATAATTCCGTATGTAAGAGGACGGATAAGAAGCAGAAAACCTGATGATGTAATGGCTGAAATCAAAAGAGTAGCAGCATCGGGTTGTAAAGAAGTTGTCCTCACGGGAATACATCTGTCGTCATACGGACTTGATTTCAAGGACAGTACGGTTAAATTGATAGATGTAATCGAGGCTGTCAATAGGATTGAAGGAATTGAAAGAATCCGCCTTGGCTCACTTGAACCTCTTATTGTTACGGAGGAATTTGTCAGGCGACTGGCAAAATGCAAAAAGATATGTCCTCATTTCCATTTGTCTTTGCAAAGTGGTTGCGATGAAACTTTAAAAAGGATGAACAGACGTTATAATGTTGATGAATATTACAAAGGTGTTGAACTGTTAAGAGAATACTTTCCGGATGCGGCTGTGACAACAGATGTAATAGTAGGTTTTCCCGGGGAAACTGAAGAGGAATTTAACATTACAAAAAAATATCTTGAAAAAGTATGCTTTTATGAAATGCATGTTTTCAAATATTCAAGAAGAAAAGGGACCGCTGCAGATAAAATGCCTGACCAGATTCCTGAAAATATTAAATCAGAAAGAAGTACAGAACTTCTTGAACTTAATGAAATATTAAGCAATGGATACAGGGAAAAATATATTGGAAAAAAAGTAAAAGTACTGCTTGAAGAAAATCATATAATAGAAAATAAAAAATATATTATCGGATTTACTGACACTTATGTGAGAGTAGCACTTGAAAATCCCGAAGAAAAATTATATACTAATCAAATCGTTAATGTTCGTGTCAAAAAACTGTTTGAAAAAGATATGGTAATTGGTGTTGCCGAAAATTGATTTTTATATTATTATACGAAATAGAAAAGGACGTGAATTGTGATGGAAGAAATGAATAAGACACAATATTTTAAGGTTCAGCCGGATAATACTTTGCAGGTGTCTGATGTGATTAAGCAGGTTTATGAGGCATTGACGGACAAAGGGTATAATCCTGTGAACCAGATTGTAGGGTATATTATGTCAGGGGATCCCACTTATATAACAAGTCATAAGAATGCAAGAAGCCTTATTATGAAGGTTGAACGTGATGAACTTGTTGAGGAAATGTTAAAGAATTATATTGAAAAAAAGGATTTATAATGAGAATTATCGGACTTGATTTTGGAAGCAGGACTGTAGGTGTAGCTGTATGCGATCCGCTTATGATTACTGCACAAGGTGTTGAGATAATAAGGCGTAAGGAAGAAAATAAACTTCGACAGACGTATGCAAGAATCGAAGAACTTTGTGCTGAATATAATGCGGAGCGTATTGTTCTTGGACTTCCTAAGAATATGAACAATACATCAGGTGACAGAGTGGATAAAACAATGGACTTCAAGGCTGCTTTGGAAAGAAGAACGGGACTTGAGGTTGTAATGTGGGATGAAAGGCTTACTACGGTTGCAGCAGATAATGCAATGATGGAAGCAGGAATAAGACGGGAGAACCGTAAAGAATATGTTGATATGATTGCCGCACAGTTAATACTTCAAGGATACCTTGACAGTCTGGCAGCGGAACAGAAAGGATAATAATGGAAAAAATTAAAATAACAGCCGAAGACGGCGAGATAATTGAATTATTTGTAATTGAACAGACAAGACTTGAGGGTATAAATTACCTTCTGGTTACAGAAACAGAGGACGAAGAAGCAGAAGCTTATATTTTAAAAGATATATCGTCAGATGATGATAAAGAAGCAGTGTATGAATTTGTTGATGATGATAACGAATTGGATACACTTGCAAAATTATTTTCAGAATTAATAGAAGATACGGAAATTATATAGGAGGATATTGTTTTGATTAAAAAAGAGAATACCGGATCAGTTAAGATTATTCCATTAGGAGGGCTTGAGCAGATAGGAATGAATATGACTGCTTTTATGTACGAAGATGAAATCGTTGTAGTAGACTGCGGACTTTCATTCCCTGATGATGATATGTTAGGAGTGGATCTTGTAATTCCTGATGTGACTTTCTTAAAAGATAACATTGATAAAGTAAAAGGATTTGTGTAACCCACGGGCATGAAGATCACATCGGAGCATTCCCTTACGTTATTAAGGATGTAAACAAGCCTATTTACGCAACAAAGCTTACAATGGGTATTATTGAGACAAAGTTTCGTGAGCATAATCTGATTGCAACAACGAAACGTAAAATTGTAAATTACAGACAAAGTATTATTTTAGGTAAATTCAGAATTGAATTTATAAGAACCAATCACAGTATTGCTGATTCAGCAGCACTTGCAATCCATACACCTGCAGGAGTTATTTTCCATACGGGAGATTTCAAAGTTGACTATACACCTGTATTTGGTGAGCCTATAGATTTGCAGAGAATGGGTGAAATCGGTAAAAAAGGTGTTCTTGCATTGCTTTGTGACAGTACCAATGTTATGAGGCCGGGCTATACAATGTCGGAAAAGACAGTTGGCAAGACTTTCGAAAATATTTTTGATGAAAATAAGAAAAACAGAATTATTGTTGCTACATTCGCTTCCAACGTTGACAGAGTACAGCAGATAATTAACGCAGCATGTTCTCACGGACGTAAGGTCGCAGTAGAAGGCAGAAGTATGGTTAATATCATTAATGTTGCCGGAGAACTGGGATACATCCAGATTCCTGACGGAACACTTATTGATACGGAAGAAATTAAGAAATATCCTGATGACCAGGTTACAATTATTACAACGGGCAGCCAGGGAGAATCTATGGCAGCATTGTCAAGAATGGCAGCTTCAATTCATAAAAAAGTTACTATTAAACCTGGTGATGTGGTAATAGTAAGTGCTACACCTATTCCTGGTAACGAGAAATCGGTAGCGAGACTGATTAATGAGCTTTCAATGAAAGGCGCCAAGGTTATTTTCCAGGATACCCACGTATCAGGACATGCGTCACAGGAAGAAATTAAGATGATGTATACTATTTTAAAACCTAAGTATTCAATTCCTGTACATGGTGAATACAGACATCTTGTGAAACATGCAGAACTTGCTGAAAGCATGGGAATAGATAAGAAAAATATTTTTATTCTTTCTTCAGGTGATGTGCTTGAACTTTCGGAAGAAGAAGGAAAAGTTGTTGATACGGTTCCATGTGGTGAACTTATGGTTGACGGACTTGGTGTAGGAGATGTCGGCAATATTGTAATCAGGGACAGACAGGTACTTTCCGAAAATGGTATTGTTGTTGTTGTTCTTACACTTGACAAGTATACCAATCAGCTTTTATCAGGACCTGATATCGTTACAAGAGGCTTTGTATATGTAAGAGAATCTGAGACACTTATAGAAGAAGCAACAGATGTTGTATATCATGCAGTAATTAACTGCCTTGAAAATTCTAATGTGGACTGGGCTAAGATAAAATTAGTGATTAAGGACAGCCTTGGTGAGTATTTCTGGAAAAAGATGAAGAGGACACCTATGGTACTTCCTATTATTATGGAGGTTTCATAATGAATGATAGAGAAATTTCCATTGAGGAAGAAAATGATGTTTTAAAAACTGCGGACCGATTATGTGAGCTTATAAAATCAAGTGCGAAATTTAATGAATACAGGGACGCACTTGAAGCTCTGAAGGCTGATGATAATCTGTACAAACAGGTAGAAGAAATTAGAAAAAATAATTTTTTTGCACATAATGGCAGTTACGGTAAGATGTCTTATGACGAGTATTGCAATATTTTCAATGCTACAAGAATGATAAGACAGAATAAACTGGCAGGAAGATTTCTTGATGCGGAACTTGATTTTGCAAGAATGATGCAGAAAATTAACGATAAGATAACGGATACAGTTAATCTGGATTTCGATTTTATGTAATGCAAAATCTTCTGTTACAATAGGAGCGAAGTGTATGGAGACAAAAAAACTTGCAGGCGGTATTTTATCCGTTTCGGTTAAGGCATGTATAACAGTTCTTACAATTGTACTTTTGTATCTGGCAGGGAAAAAAGCATTTGATTTCGGAACTGCAGTTTTTGATGAAAAAAGTATGGATGCAAAAGGTTCGGGTTATGATGTGATGGTGACAATACCTTCAGGAGCTACCAACAATGATGTTGCGGATATTCTTTTGAACAATGGTCTTATTGACAATAAAGGGTTATTTCTTGTACAGCTGAAGCTGTCTGATTATTCAGGTAAGATAATACCGGGCAGTTATGTGC
>OLIQ01001020.1_pt1 | contig 10777 bp, 7 predicted proteins | sample 1609631 | NCBI WGS metagenome assembly OLIQ01 (sample SAMEA4350114, study PRJEB24818) | metagenome | biome: human; feature: gut; material: faeces | place: Denmark | collected 2013-09
CTGCAAAGCCCTTCTACACCGCGCCGGTGCTTTCCAGCGCCGCCGCAAAATCTGCCCCGGAGCATCCCGCCCCGGGCACCCAGCTGCCCTTTGCGGGCGGCAACAATTTCCGGGAGCTGGGCGGCTACCATGCCGATGAGGGCAAGACCGTAAAGTGGGGACAGATCTACCGGGGCTTCCCCACCGGGCGGCTGACCACCGAAGCCGACCGCGCCCGGCTGGACGGGCTGGGGCTGCGGCTCATCCTTGACCTGCGCAGCGGCGCAGAAGCCGCAAAGCTGCCGGACTATGTGCCGGACGGTGCACGGCTGGTGCAGATCTGCGGCCTGCGGGATGCCACCGGGCAGGAGATCGATTTTTCGCCCAACGACATCCAGCGGCTGGTGCAGAGCGCCCCCGCCGGGACGAACCTCACCCAGATGATATATCGGCAGATGCTCACCGGCAACAAGGCGTTCAAGGAGCTGTTCCGGGCGCTGGAAGCCGGCGAGACGCCCATCCTGTTCCACTGCACATCGGGCAAGGACCGCACCGGCGTAGCCGCCATGCTGATCCTGCTGGCGCTGGGTGCTTCGGACGAGACCATCTGCGCGGATTACGCCCGCACTAACCTCTGCCGCGCCGCCGAGATCGAAAAGGCCATGGCTGACCATGCGGCGGAGATCGCCGCCGACCCGGCGCAGAAAATGCGCTGGCAGTCCTCCGCCGGGGTAGACCCGGAGACTGCGCCCTTTGTGCTGCGCACCATCCGGCAGGACTACGGCAGCGCCGAGAGCTATCTGGAAGCCGAATACGGCCTGACCCCCGCCCGCCTGATGCGGCTGCGGCGGATGTATCTGGAATAAGCGGAAAAATTATTTTATCGCAAGTCAAGAAATTCGTGCAACAGTCAAACAGCATATTTGCGATATGCAATTCAACGCTGTTGCTGTTGCATTAAAAAGTTGAATTGCTATAAATTTCGGGATAGCGGAGCGTCTGCGGACGCTCCGCTATCCCATTTTCACGGGGAGGGGATTTGGGGAACGAACTCCCCCAGTCGCCTGCGGCGACAGCCCCCTCTGAGATGGGGCCTTTGGCATAACGGTAAAGTTTCCGGCTAAAGTGCAAAGTTTGCGGGCACGCCAGAGGCTCCCTCTCCGAGGGAGCTGGCAAAACCGACAGGTTTTGACTGAGGGAGTTTCGTTCCAGTTTTTGTTTTTCTGCACAAAATGTTCTGCGGGCAGGGTTTTCCTCTTGACAAGCGGGCAAATGTTTCGTACTATAATTAGTAGTATGGAATCAAAGACGCTGTACGCAGGCTTCTGTGTGACCCTGTACCCGTTTCAGGCAAAGCGTGCCTGTTTGATATAAAATGGAACCGTAGAGAGAAAAGCCGTATGCTTTTGCCCGTGCCGCCGGTTTTGGGTGGTGCGTATGGTTTTGGTGTCACTTTTTGGATTGAAAGCTCTTTCTATATCATTGCCCGTGTCCTGCTGCGCAGCGTCTCCTGCTTTTAATTTTGCATTGAATTGAAACAAAGGAGAGTGAACGCAATGACCGCGATCGGAGTGATCGTGGCCTTGATCGTTGGTGTTGTCGGTATGGCTGCGGGCTATTTTATTGGTTACAACAACCGTAAAAAGACCGCCGAAGCCCAGATCGGCAGCGCCGAAGCCGAGGCTACCCGGCTGGTGAACGAGGCGATCAAGACCGCCGACCAGAAGCGCAAGGAAGCGGTTCTGGAAGCAAAGGACGAGGCTTTCCGTCTGAAAGCCGAGGTCGATGCCCAGAAGGCAGAAGCCGACAAGGAGATCAAGCAGCGCCGTGCGGAGATCAGCCGTCAGGAGAACCGCATCGACCAGAAGGAGACGGCGCTGGACCGCAAGACCGAAGCGCTGGAAAAGAAGGAAGAAGAGCTGAAAAAGCGCGCCGCTGAAGCCGAGGAGCGTCTGGCAGAGATCGATGCTTTGCGTGCCAAGGAGATGGAGCGTCTGGAAACGCTGGCCGGCTTGAGCCAGGAGGACGCCCGCGAGGTGCTGCTGCACAAGGTGGACGAGGAGCTGACCCACGAAAAGGCCGTGCGCGTTGCCGCCTACGAGACCGACCTGAAGGAAAACTGCGATAACATCGCCCGCAACCTCATCGGACAGGCCGTCAGCCGCTGCGCTGCCGACCATTGCAGCGAGACCACCGTCAGCGTGGTACCGCTGCCCAGCGATGAGATGAAGGGCCGCATCATCGGCCGCGAGGGCCGCAACATCCGCGCACTGGAGACCGCTACCGGCGTGGATCTGATCATCGATGATACCCCGGAAGCCATCACCCTGTCCTCCTTTGACCAGACCCGCCGCGAGGTGGCCCGCATGACGCTGGAGCGTCTGATCGGCGATGGCCGTATCCACCCCGCCCGCATCGAGGAGACGGTGGAAAAGTGCCGCCACGATCTGGAGCTGCAGATGAAGCGCGAGGGCGAGCGTGCGGTGATGGAGCTGGGCATCCATGGCCTGCACCCCGACCTGATCAAGCTGATCGGCCGGCTGAAGTACCGCACCAGCTTTGGTCAGAACGCTTTGACCCACAGCATGGAAGTGGCTTGGGTAGCCGGTCTGCTGGCAGGCGAGATGGGCGTGAATGTCACCATGGCACGCCGCGCCGGCCTGCTGCATGATATCGGCAAGGCGCTGGATCACGAGATCGAGGGCAGCCACGTCCAGATCGGCGTGGACATCTGCCGCAAGTACAAGGAGAACACCCAGATCATCCACGCCATTGAAGCACACCACGGCGACGTGGAGCCCAAGACCCCGCTGGCCTTCATCATTCAGGCTGCCGACGCCATCAGCGCCGCCCGCCCGGGTGCCCGCCGCGAGAACGTGGAAAGCTACGTCAAGCGTCTGGAAAATCTGGAGGAGATCTCTTCCAGCTTCGAGGGTGTGGAGCAGGCCTTTGCCGTGCAGGCAGGCCGCGAGGTGCGCATTCTGGTCAAGCCCGACGTCATCAGCGATGATCAGGTCATCCTGCTGGCACGCTCCATTGCCAAAAAGATCGAGGATACGCTGGATTACCCCGGCCAGATCAAGGTCAACGTCATCCGCGAGAGCCGCGCCGTGGAGTACGCAAAATAAAGTTTTTTCCGCAGGCTGCCGTGTTTTTGCACGGCAGCCTGTTTTTTTGCGCCAAAACGATTGCATTTCCCGTCAAAAAAAGGTATCATGGATGCAGAAGAAAGCAAAAAGCTGCGTCCGCCGCACCGGACGCAAACCCGCAACGACCTCAGAACAGAAAGGAGCATCGTTTTATGAAAAAATGGAAGAAATTACTGGCCTGTCTGCTGGCCAGCCTGATGGCACTGGCCGTATTTACCGCCTGTGACGGCAGCGCAGGTGTGCCGATCGGGCCCAAGCATTCGGATGCCAGCAGCGCAAAGGCGCTGTGCGAGCAGCTCGGCATGACCTACAGCGAGGAGCTGAGCGACAAGGCCTACAGCATTGCCAACTGGGTCTCTGCCACCTCGGTGTCCTGCTCTGCCAATACAAATAAGACCGAGCTTTACCGCGTTGGCAGCGCCAATGACATTGCCAAGACCAACCTGTTGCAGCACAACTATGCCACTGCATTTGAAAGCATGGGTATGGGCATTTATGGTTCGGATGAAGATTTTGTCCCGGGCTTTTACATTGATACCGATCTGGATTCCAGAAAAGATTATATCAGCTTTACCCTGCCGAAGGACGGCATCGTGACCGACACCATGAAGTCTGCCGCCGCCGGCAAGACCAAGCTGGGCGTTGCCTATGTGGTAAACGAAGGCGTGCGCTACGCCGTTGTACTGCTTGGGTAAATGGTAAAATAAACCCTCTCAGGCTCACTATGTTCGCCAGCTCCCCCGAAAGGGGGAGCTTTTTTGTGTGGCGTCCTCGCCCTCTCAGTCAAGCCCTGTCGGGCTTGCCAGCTCTCCCAAAGGGAGAGCCCTTGGCAGTGCGGCAAAGTTTCCGGCCCAAGTGCAAAGTTTGCGGGCGTGTCCGCTCCCCCGGGGGGAGCTGGCGCGCAGCGACTGAGGGGTTATAAATCGGCGGAGCCGGAAAAAACGGTTAAAAGATCTTCACGCCGAACAGGCGTGAATCTTCAGTTTTTTCCGGTGTAGCCCACTTCTTCAGGATCGTCAAGGGCGTGCAGCCCTTGACCCGTTGCGGGGTGGGTAGAGTCCAGAGGTAGGGAGGGGGGAGTCGGAACACCCCTCCCTGCCTCTGGCCCAGCGGAGCGTCCCTGCACGCTGAAGGCAAGCAGAAACTTTCCCCACAGCGCGCAATACGCTTTTCTGGTTCTCTTTTGGTGTCAAAAGAGAACATTCCTCGGCAAGCAGAAACTTCCCTCGCGGAGACCATTTTAAATCATCCCACGCAAAAAGCAGCCGCCGCACCAAAAGTGCGGCGGCTGCTTTGTTTATTTATGCTAGGTTATCAGCCCTTCAGGAAAGCCGGCAGGGGCTTGCCTTCCGTGAGCCACTGGTGATACTCGGCGGTGGCGGCAAATTCCACGTCGCCGGCAGAGTTCAGCGCAGTCTCCACCGAATCCTGCACCACGCCGATGATAAAGCCCACGCCCACCATCTGCATGGCGATGTCGTTGGAGATGCCGAACAGCGAGCAGGCCATGGGGATCAGCAGCAGGGAGCCGCCGGCCACGCCGGAAGCGCCGCAGGCACCCAGAGCGCTCATGGCGCTCAGCACGCTGGCAGCAGGCAGGGACACCTGAATGCCCAGCGTGTTGGCTGCTGCCAGCGTCATGATGGTGATGGTGATGGCTGCGCCGTCCATGTTGATGGTAGCGCCCAGCGGGATGGACACGGAGTACATATCCTTGTCCAGCCCCAGCTTTTCACACAGGGACATATTCACGGGGATGTTGGCGGCAGAACTGCGGGTGAAGAAAGCAGTCAGACCGGACTCCTTCAGGCAGCGGAATACCAGCGGGTACGGGTTGCAGCGCAGGTAAACGAACATGATGAAGGGGGAAACGATCAGCGCCATGAACAGCATGGTGCCCACCAGCAGTGCCAGCAGCTTGCCGTACTGGGTAAAGATGGCCAGACCATTGCCGGAAACGTTGGTGTACACCAGACCCATGATGCCGAAGGGTGCCAGATTGATGATCCAGCGCACGATCTGGGAGACGGCATCGGCAGTGTTTGCCAGAAAGACCTTGGTGCTCTCTGCGCCGATGTTCTTCATGGCAATGCCGAACATACAAGCCCAGAACAGGATGCCGATGTAGTTGCCGTTCATCAGAGCACTGACGGGGTTTGCCACAAAGTTGGTCAGCAGGGTGCTCAGCACCTCGCCCAAGCCCTGCGGGATCACGTCGGACTGTGCTGCGTCCGCCAGCACCACCGTGACCGGGAACATAAAGCTGGTGATCGCCGCAATGGCTGCCGCCAGAAAGGTGGTGAGCATATACAGCCAGATCACAGTGCCGAAGCGGCGGTCCAGCTTGGACGAGCCCTGTGCCAGCGCGCTTGCCACAATGACGAACACCAGCACCGGGGCAATGCCCTTCAGTGCACCGACGAACAGGCTGCCCAGCTCGCCCACCCAGCCTGCGCCCGGCGCAACAAGCGCCAGCACCGAACCGGCTGCCAGACCGATCAGGATGCGCAGGATCAGGCTGGTCTGGTTGTATTTTGCTACAACCGCTTTCAAGGTTTTCATATCGTAACACTCCTCTTGCACTGTACGCCTAGTGCGTACATTTTCCTGTTCCTTACACAAGAACAGTTGTCATTATATCACACACGCTCAAAAAGAGAAAGTGTTTTCTGGCATTTTGCGGGCAAAACCGGCGCTTTTTGTAAACTTTTGCAAAAGCACCTCAAAAACCGTCCTTGCTGGAAATACAGTTTTGCGGTTTTGACGACAAAAAACACCCGGGGAAAACCAGAAAAAGCCGCCGCACCGTACGGGGTGCAGCGGCTCTCTCTGGAAGAAAATGAAGAATTGGTTGGGATGAAGATAACTTAGTTGGCGCGGCCGGTCATCTTGACCGCATACTTGATGGCGTTGACAAGGCTCAGCTCGTTGCCGTTGCCCTTGCCGGCGTGGTAGAAGTCGGTGCCGTGATCCACGCTGGCGCGGATGATGGGCAGACCCAGCGTGACGTTGACGCCCTCCACGGCCTTCCACTCCTGCTTTTCGCGGTCGTAGACAAAGCCCACGGTCTTGAGCGGGATGTGACCCTGATCGTGGTACATACACACCACGATGTCGTACCAGCCGCCGATGGCCTGCGAGAACACGCTGTCCGGCGGGCAGGGACCCACAACGCCGGTAATGCCCTCGGCCTTGGCGGCTTCGATGGCGGGGGTGATCTCCTCGATCTCCTCCCGGCCGAACAGGCCGTTCTCACCGCAGTGGGGGTTCAGACCTGCCACGGCGATGCGGGGATTCTCGATGCCCATATCCTTGCAGGCCTTGTTGGCGATCTCGATGACCTCCAGCACGCGGTCCTTCTTGACCCGGTCGCAGGCTTCCCGCAGGGAAACGTGGGTGGAAACGTGCACCACGCGCAGGTCGTGATGTGCCAGCATCATGGTGTACTTTTTGGTGTGGGTGTAGGTGGCGTAGATCTCGGTGTGGCCGTCAAAGTGGGTGTAGCCGTCCGACTTTTCGCCGTGGTAGTACTCCAGTGCCTTGTTCATGGCTTCCTTGTTCAGGGCGTTGGTGCAGGTGGCATCCACCTCACCCGCCATAGCCAGCTCAATGACCTTTTTCACGCACTGGAAGGCTGCGTTGCCGCCCTCCACGCTGACCTTTGCCATCTCGAACTCGCTGATGTCCTCGATCAGATCCAGATGCAGCACGTCGATGGTGCCGGGGGTGAACAGGGCATCCGACACCTTCTCGCAGCGGTGGATGACGATGTCCTCGCGGCCAACGAACTTTTTGGCCTGCTCCATCACCTTCACATCGCCCACCACGATGGGGCGGCAGTAGCTGTACTGCTCCGGGTCAGCCAGAGCCTTGATGGTGATCTCCGGGCCGGAACCGGCGGGATCGCCCATAGTAATACCGACAATGGGTTTATTCATAGCAGCCTTCTCCTTGCTTCAGCGCGTTTCAGTGCAGACCCTTGGCCTCGTTCTCAGCCAAAACCTTCTTGATGGCTTCCATGCCTTCCTCGGGCACATAGTTGAAGGGTGCGCGGCACTTGCCCACGGGGTGACCCTGCAGGGCAACGGCAGTCTTGATGATGGTGTTGGGGTTGCCGTACTTGAAGGTCTGCTGCAGGATGGCAATGGCGTCCTGTGCAGCCTGTGCGCCCTCCAGATCCCCGGCCTTGAAGCAATCGTAGATCTTGGCAACAGTCTCCGGCCAGATGTTGGCACGGCCTGCAATGCCGCCTGCGCCGCCCTCTTTCAGGCAGGTCAGGATAGCGCCGTCATTACCGGCCAGAATGGCAACTTCCTTGTCCAGCTCACGGGTCAGGCGGATGTAGGCCTTCAGGTTCTCGATATCGCCGCTGGAATCCTTTGCGCCCACGATGTTCTCCACATCACGGCACAGAGCCTGCACGGTCTCGGGCAGCAGCTTATTGCCGGTGCGGGCGGGGATGTTGTACAGGATGATGGGCAGGTTGACGGCCTTTGCCACGGCGGTGTAGTGGTCGTACAGCTCCTTCTGGGAAGCCAGTGCAAAGCTGGGGGTGATGATGGACAGTGCATCTGCACCCAGCTCCTCGGCACGCTTGCTCAGGCGGATGGTCTCGGCGGTGGTGATGCAGCCGGTGCCTGCGTAGACCGGTACGCGGCCCTTTACCTGATCAATGACAGTGGCAAGGATCTCTTCCTTCTCCTGGAAGGACAGGGCGTAGGCTTCGCCGTTGGTGCCCATGGGGAAGATGCCGTGCACGCCGCCTGCCAGCAGGCGCTCCACCTGCTCGCGCAGAGCCTGATGGTTGACCGTCTGCTCGGGGTCATTGTTCATGGGGGTGATTACGGGAGGGATGATGCCCTTGATATCGCTGGTCTTCATAAGTCTTTACTCCTTTTCTGTTACATGATCTCCTGATACAGCTTGCGTGCGTCGTCGGCGGTAACGGGGCGCATATTGTTCACCAGCAGGCGCTGTACCTGCATACCGGCGTTGACCAGACCTTCCAGATCCTCGGCAGGCACGCCGAACTCCTTGAGACTGGTGGGGATGTCCAGATGCTTGACGATGTGCTCCAGACGGGCGATCATCCATGCAGTCTTTTCCTCCACGGTAGTGCAGGTCTTTTCCTCGTGGCAGCAGCGGTCATAGGCGGCAGCCAGACGCTCGCGCACGGCGGGGTGCTCGCTGTTGAAGCGCATGACCGGTGCCAGCAGGATGGCGTTGGACACGCCGTGTGCAATGTGGTACTTGCCGCCCAGCGGGTAGCTCAGTGCGTGCACAGCGGTGGTGCCGGAAGCGGTGATGGCCAGACCGCCGTAGTAGGCTGCGATCTGCATCCGGTTCTTCTCTGCCATGGCCTCGGGGTCATCGCAGGCTTTTTCGATGTTGTTCAGGATCAGGTCAAGGCCTTCCAGTGCGTACAGATCGCTGAAGGGGTTGGCCTTGTTGCTGGTAAAGCACTCGATGCAGTGTGCCAGCGCGTCCACGCCGGTAGCGGCTGCGATCTTGCGGGGCAGGTTCTTGATCATGCGGGCGTCCAGAATGACGTAGTCCGCGATCATGTTCTCGTTGACGATGCCCACCTTCAGTTCCTTCTCAGGCACAGCCACGATGGCGTTGGGGGTGACCTCGGCGCCGGTACCGGCGGTGGTGGGGATCAGCACGATGGGCACGCACTTCTGTGCCATGCCGGGGTTGTCCAGCAGTTCCTTCACGCCGTAGGCGTCGGTCACCAGCACGCTTGCCAGCTTGGCAGCGTCCATCACGGAGCCGCCGCCGCAGGCCACGATCAGGTCTGCACCGGAGACCTTGAACTCGTCCACCAGCTTCTGCACAGCCATGTAGCTGGGCTCCGGGGGCAGCTCGTCCAGCACATAGTACTCTGCGCCGGAGGCTTTGACAGCTTCTTCCGGCAGGGCAAACAGGCCAGCGCCCTCAATGCCCTTATCGGTGAACATGGCTACCTTTTTTGCGCCGCGCGCCTTGATGATGGCGGTGATATTGTCCATGGCGTTCTCGCCGCCGTAAACTGCGTGCGGCATTTTAAGATTGTACTGGGTCAGCATACTGATCAACCTCCTGAATGATGCTTTGCTCTATAAATAAAGGATGAAAATTCCGAAAAGCTTTTTCAGCGGCTCTGGGCTGCGGTGGGGTTATACAGACCCACGGTTTCCCGCTTTGCGCCCAGCACGTCCTGCTCCGAGAAGCGGACATACTTGATGCCCTGCCGGGTGCGGGCAGCGTAGGCCAGATGCAGCATCCCGTCCCGTCCCTGCATCAGGTAGGGGTACTCGTACTGCTTGTTGTTGGTCTTGTTCTCATCGCCCATGTAGCCCTCGCCGCGCTCCATCCAGCGGATGATGGGGAAGGTCAGGCCGCCGTCCTCGGAAAGCGCCACCGCCACCGGGCAGCGCAGGCCGGGCCATGCAGCCTTGCCGGGCACAGGGTTGGGGGTGCAGGTGGGGTTGTAGGCAATGGCGATGCGGCCGCTCTGCAGCTTGACCGCACTGATGCTGGAGTTGTTGTTGGGCAGCGGGGTGGGTGCGGGCACCGTCCAAGTTTCGCCCCAGTCAAAGGACTCGCTGCGGTGGATGCGGTAGGCTTCGCGGTTGCGCATGAACGCCACCAGATGCCCCGGCTCCAGCTCAATGACATTGGCGTGGACGTGGCCGTTGCTGCCGGGCATCATGACCATGCGCCAAGTCTTGCCCTCATCGTCCGAGATGCGGAAAGCGGTGGGGTCGCCGGACAGACCCTCGGCAGAGTCGGTGCACAGCCAGTTGGCAAAGATCCAGCGGCCGTTGGACAGCACCTGAATGGGCTGGCGGCAGAAGGTGCCTTCCTCCGGGAACACGGTGGTGTAAGCGCCCCATGTTCTGCCGCCGTCTGTGCTCTTCTGGCAGCGCACCACGGCGGTGAACTGCATATTGTCCTTGCCCTCTACGCGGTCCAGCTGGGCGGTGTACATCGCCCACACGGCGTTGTCCGGGCCGTAGAACAGCGAGGGGTTCTGCTCGCTTCGGGTTGGGTCGCCGGAGATATCCACCGGCTCCAGCCACTTGGTGCCGTCATGCGGCAGCACCGAGCAGATGATGTGCACGTCTGCGCTGCCCTCATAAGTACCGGCGAACCAGCAGCAGAGCAGGTCGCCATTGGGCAGCTCCACCATAGCGGGTGCGTGGGCGGTGGGCCAGCCGCCGGTGGGCAGCAGGGCTTCCAGCGTGCCCATCTCCTCGTTCTCGTACACAGTGCCGTCCCAGGTCAGGCCGGGCAGTTTTGCATAGGTCATGGTCGTTCTCCTTCTGTTACATTTATCTTCCGTTCCAGCCGCAAAGGGCTGTCTGCTTCCATTCTCAATGCTTTGCAATGCGGTCTGCCAGCTCCACCAGCAGATCCTCCTGCCCAAAGCCGCCGGACTTGGTGATCACGTAGCGGGTGCGTCCCTGATAGGTGAACCGCGCCAGCACGATGCCGCTTTCCAGCTCGCACACCGGCTCCAGCTCCCGTGCGCCCACGCTGTTCATGCACTGCAGCAGGGTGTCGCCGCCGGTGAGCAGCAGGGTGCCCAGATGCTCGCTGCCGAACAGCGCCCCGAACATCTGCCCGACGCTGCCGGAAATGCCCACCCGCAGACCGTCCAAGTC
>OLIQ01001021.1_pt1 | contig 10772 bp, 6 predicted proteins | sample 1609631 | NCBI WGS metagenome assembly OLIQ01 (sample SAMEA4350114, study PRJEB24818) | metagenome | biome: human; feature: gut; material: faeces | place: Denmark | collected 2013-09
TTCCTCCTATCTAATATGTGTAGCGGTATCAATTTCTTTGCCATCAGCATTTTTGTCTTTGGTAATTGTATAGCTCTGACCAACAAACTGACCAAGATTAATTGAAGCGTACTCCCAGTCTTTTTGCATTACAGCCATGATAACCTGATTTGCAGTTTTCGGAAGAATCTTACATATGTTATCAATATGAATTTCATCCACATTTGAGAACGGTGCATCCATCACTAACGGATATACCTGACCTAATTGCATTTCCTCATCATCAAGAATTCTATCTTTTGCCATTGATACAAGACTGGCTATGAATGCAAAACTCTTAACAGCTTTTAATCCATCCGATTCTTCTGTGGTTACATCCGCATATCTTACGCGATATTTATCATCGATAGAAATAGATCGCTCCCCGTGATACATCTTTGCAAAATTTTCATTAACTCTTTGCTGTAATTCCGTTCTGACCTTCATCTCTTTTTCCTGATATGTCTCTGTCAGCCAATCTTGAACAAGTGTTGCATATGTAATATATCTAACAAGATGACGATTCTTTGTACTGCTCTTTGCATATTTTGCAATTGCATCTTCGCAATTTCTTATGTCACTCTCACAACCGCCAATATTTCTAACTGCCTGATCATAATCCGATTTAGCCTCTAGGTACTTAGTACGCGCATCTTTTCTCTTACCTTCTATTGCCTTAGCGTCTGTATCATCAATTATAAGTTTTGACTGTTCTTCTGCCTCATCTTGGAGCTCACCTATTCTTCTCTGAATGCTACGAATTTCCTTATATTTTTCATCTAACTCATCAAAGAAAGATTCGCTACCAGATAAATAGCCTTCCGCTTTATTCTTATAATTCATCACAACAGCGCCAATTGTTTCCGGAGGAAGCTTCCTGCGCTCTTGCATTACAAACCCATATGGTTGACTTCCTGGATCCAAATGTGTTCCACAAATACACGTACCTCTTTTTATCAAATAATCAATAGAGTCTTGATTCATCCCTGGAACACATTCAACCTGATCATTTATATTCTGCAATATTTCCAAGGATTTTTTAATCGCCGGCATTCCAAAGAATGCATACGGTCTTCTATTAAACAGATCCACATATAATCTTATATCATTTTCTAAACGCGCTTTCTCTTTTGTTATAGCCTTAGCTATTCTATCTCGCTCAGCATTAGCCTTCTTTACCTGTTCCACATTACTCTTAGATAGTTCAATATTAAATTCATTTTCCTTCTGCTGATAATATTCCATTTCTGCCTCAGCATTATCACGCGCTTCAATATACTGCTGAAGTTTCTTCTTTGCTGTCTCTAAACTTGCCTGTGCTGCCTGCGCTTTAGAATCACCTGATGTATCAATATTGCTTGAAAACTTCTTTAAAGCCTCCTTAATATGATCACGGGCATTTTCCAAAACATCCAGTCTCATCAATCCTCGTACTGCTTTTGATAAATCTGTTCTATTTGCAATTCCTGAAATGCGCTCTCCTCCAAAGAAGAAATAATCTGATAAATCCCGCGGAAGAATTCTATCAATGGATTCTGATATATTTTCTCTTCTAATTGCAGTCTTCGTCTGTCCATCTGCCTGGAGATATGTCAAAGATAAATCTTCCTCTGGTTTTTTATTTAATCCAATAACTAACTTTCCTTCCGATTTCGTTCTCTCATTGCACACGTATGTAAGCTTACGCTTTAAGGTGTACTTCTTCTGTCCATTTGAATCCTCATGAGAAAATGTTACAGCAACCCACACATCTTGTGAATCACCAACATTCATATTGTCTCTCACTTCACTGTTAAGAAGAATCGGATCTTCAAAACCATTTTTACCATATAAACACCACTCAAACGCTCTAATAATTGTTGTTTTTCCAGACGTATTAACACCAATTAATACAGTTACGTTCTTCTTGGAATCTGTAGAGAAAGCTACCTCCTGCAGGTCAATATACTGTCTGAAATTATACATTTCGAGTTTGTGAATAATCATTTCTTATCTACCTCCTGCATAATCAATCTATAAATCTTGTCAATCATAGCTGCCTTAGATTCCTTTTTAACTACGTTATCGGTTTCCACCTCAAGGATTCTCAACTTAATTGTATTAAGTTTTTTTTCGTCGATGTTTTCGTCATTCAAATTCATCACCATCATAGTTTCCCTCCAATTCTTCAATATTAATGGAATATGCACATTCCAAATCATTAATTAACTCATCCGATTCTCTTGAATTTAGAGCCATCTCACCAAACTCCTTTATTCTTAACAGTTCCCTTCTTGCCAGAGCCCTTTCACAATTATAATCTGGACTATATGGATTAACTTCATCTACAGGTCTTGTCAAAGTGACAAAATCATATATTACTGCATATGGCTTATCTTCAGCAAGTCGCAATACACGTCCCCTACGCTGTATATACTCCTTTGGATTTGTTGTACTCGCTAAAATGAAAGCTGTTTTAATACTTGGAATATTTACGCCTTCATCCAAACATTTGATAGCAACAATAGCTTGATAAGGATCTGCTTTTGAAAATCTGCTTTTAATCATTTCTCTTTCCTCTGCAGATTCATTCGCCGTAAAATGAGTAACTTTCATTCCAAATTCATTTCCAAGTATCTTTGAAACTGCAACTATTTGACGTTCTCCTTCCTCATCCTCCTCCGAACTATCTGCATCAAAAGTTTGTACTCTTGTTGCTCCGCAATATATTAGCATATGTGTATCATCTTTATACTTGTCCATTAATTTCCGTAATACATCTAGTTTTGATTTTGCTCCAGCCACAACTCGGGCTCTTTGCAGAAGAAGTCTCTTTCCTTTATCTGTAATATTTAATCGTCCCCTCTTATCCCTATGGCATTCTTTCGATACCTGATATGAGATATCCTTATATATCTCCATCTCGTCCTCATCCAAATATACAACTTTCGGATAATAATAATATGGCGTCAGTTTTTTTTCTCTTATTGCTCTGTTAAGATCATATTCAATACATTTCTCACCAAAATAATCTTTTAAAACTTGTGTGCCTTCCTCATCTCCATGTCTATCAAGTGTAGCAGATAATGCAAGTCGATAGGCAATACTTGGATACAAACACTTTTTCAAACTTGGTGATCCAAAATTGTGTGCTTCATCTACCAACAATAACGTATCCGATCCAAGCTGACTTATCAAATCAGAAACAAACTTCGTTGAATATGTGGCGTTCGTGGTAACAAAACAAAATGTATCAATAATTTCCATAGAAAAATCCAAAACATCATTTTCCAAACGTTTCTTCCAGTTTTTCTGCTTTGATGCAGAATATCCGATAGTTGGCGCCATGTTAAATCGCTCTATATCTTCAACCCATTGTTCTACCAAATGCTGATACGGACATACAATTATTATCGCCAGACGTTTCCTCTCTTCAAAAAGTCTCACAACAGCTCCTAATCCAGTATAAGTCTTTCCTGTTCCAGTAGCCATGTCGAAAATTCCTCGATAATCATGACTTTTCCATGATTCTATTGCATCTGTTTGATATTCTCTTAATATAACGTCATCAGGGATGCGAGGTATTCCTTTTTTTATTTGAGAATTATTTACTTCGTCCTCATCAATGTCAAGGTTTAGTTTTTCTTTTCTTCTTACTTTGAATTTTTCCTTGACTACATCAGGGAATTCGATTATTTCCAGATCACTATCTTCATTATTCCAAAGTATATCAAAATCTTTCTGCATTTCATCCGCATATTCTTTTGATTCTTCCCACGAATTGAATACTACAATAGATTCATAGTTATTATGAAACGCATTAATTGTCTCATTCAGCGAACCCGTAAATACAATTTTATTTCCAAACCTATCTGTGACAATTCCGACCTTTTCATGGTACATCCCCATCTCTTTATTCGGAGGAGTAAAAGCCACCTTTATTTCCAGAAATCCTTCCTCTATTAAATACGCGAGCCAATTTAATCTTTCTTCTTGGAAATAATTTTCTGGCTCTCGAAATTCACGCATTAATGCTATGCTAATTATTTTTTTCTTTTCATAACCTTTGTTAATCGCATCTATGTCTTCCTGTGTCAGCAATGGAGATACAATAAACTGTATCCTTCCTCCATTTTTTATCATTCCAGAAATACCTTTTGTCAAATCAATAAGTGCAGCAGATGAGAAAAATCCTACAGCTCTTTGATATAAAACAGCTTGTTTAAGCACTGGTGTATAAAATTCTTTTATAATGTCATTTTTGTATGTTTTATAATGCTTCCGCAACGACAATTCCTTAAAAGACAAACCAACACCTTCTTCCTCAAAAATTGAATCACTCTATAACTTCATACTCCATATCTTCCATAAAATCTTTTGCATTCTGATTTTCAGTCTCTATGCATACGCCACAATATGCCTTGTCTGTAACTGGCGTTGGAACTACCTTACATTCAATTTTTTCTTTATTCAATATTTCTTCTGCTCTAAAAACATTACTTGTGCTAAAAAAAACAATATACATCTAATCACCTACATTTCTTAAAATATCCAAGACAGTATCTATCTCCTGCTCAGTATTCATATAGTTCAAACTTATACGCACTGTGCCTGTTGATACTGTATCAATTGCTTCATGCGCTATGATTGCACAATGAATTCCACCTCTAACACAAACCCCATTTTTATCTAATAATGCGACTAACTTGTCAGAAGATATTCCTTTAACATTTATGCTACAAGTCGAAACCCTCGAAAATTCCCTATCATAAACTGTAACAGTATCTATTTTCTTCAATCCATCTAGCAAATATGTTGTCAATCTCTTTTCTGTCAGCCTAATTTCATTAAAATGCTCATTCAGATAATCAATAGCTGCATGTATACTCCAAATAGCAGGCATGTTTAAGGTTCCTGCTTCATACCCCTCCGGAAATATATCAGGATTTGTATATTCCTCGCCATGAATACCTGTCCCGCCTTGTATTAATGGTTCTATGTGTTCATCTAATTCACAACAAAGTCCTCCCACTCCTGGGATAGCCATTAAATCTTTATGCCCTGTAAAAGCCAAAAAATCTATTTTTTGATTTTTCATTGATAATCTGATCTTACCTGCTCCCTGTGATGAATCAACAAATGTAACAATTCCCTTTTCATGAAAATATTCATAAATATCTTCTCTAAAAATTATTCTTCCGGTTAGATTGCTGGCAAGTGTTAACGCCAATAGTCTAGTATTTTCATTCGCATATTTCTGATACAAAACATCTGCAGGCAAGAACAAATCATCTCTCTGAATAACTGAATATTCAATTATTCCTTTCTCCTTCAATCTTTGTATTGGTCTCAATACTGCATTATGTTCATAACATGAAATAATCACATGATCACCCTGATGAAAAAATCCATTAAAGAAAAGGTTAATTGCCTCTGTCGAATTCTTAGTAAAAACAACCTTATCCGGTTTATTCATCCCAAAGTACTTTCCTACTGAACAACGTGACTTATATAGCATTCTGGATGCTTCAATTCCCAAACCATAGCTACCACGCCCAGGACTGACTCCTATCTCTCTCAGATAAAAATTTGCAGCTTCATATACAGATGCTGGCTTATATTTAGTTGTGGATGCATTATCAAAATATATCATTGAGAACCTTTCTTTGAGGATAAAACATCACACATAATACAACCATTATAAAACTTCGCTATACAGTGTTTACAATGCTGACATTTATTCTCATCTATTGTATATTTACCATGAATAGTATCAATTGCACCATACGGGCACGTTGAATCGCAAGCGGAACATCTAATACAAAACTGATACTTTCGCATCTGACATTTTATTCTGTTAACCAAATTAGTTACATCTATCCTATCTTCTGGGAGAACTTTTATAACTGTTGTTCCATAGGTAATTATCAATTCACAAATTTTTCTATACTCGCCTGATTTATCAACATCAAAAATATGAATGTATGTAGCATCTTTTTTTTCAATAATTTTCAAATCTCCAAGCGGCTTAAATAATTCTATGACATCCTTTTGCAAACGCTTCTCTACAATGACATTTCGTGCTCTATCAGAGAGATTACACGCTGTATCAGCAATGGTGACATTTCTAACCTTTAATCCACTTGCGCCCCTCCGTGTCTTCCATCTGCCTTCTTCGTAATAATCATCTGGATCTGTTTTTCCTGTGCGCTCAGCAAACTCATAAACCATGTCCTTCCAGCGTTTCATATCATCTGGATGATAAATCTCCGTAAGCATCATTGACCAATCTGAGTTATTGGGGCAACACCAACACCCAACTCGCTTGTACCCATATTGATAACAGTCATTAATAAGCAAATTCTTTGCCAAAATATACAGCCAAACATCATAATCTTTCCATTCAATAATTGGCATTGCATTTACTTGAGAAGAAATCTTCGATATTTCCTGGGTCCTATCGTATCCTGCTCTTGCAACGGATTCACTATGTCTGATTCCCAAAAAAGTCAAGCTATTTCCTGGTAGATTTTCATATTCCTTGTTCAAATTACTTGTCTTAAAGATTGTGCAACACCACCTCTCATGCTGACTCGGTGGTCCAAACACCTTACACATCTTAAAAAAGTCATTTTCTGTTTCACTCGGAATCATAGGTACTCTTGGATTCTCTCTTCTGAACTTCTCATTAACATAAATATATGTTTCATGAAACTCCAATGTTGTATCGCCAAACATATGAATCACAGTATTATCTTGTAATGCGTCCATAACAAGTCTACTTACGACAGACGAATCCTTCCCGCCTGAAAAAGAAACAGTTGGTATATAATTATCCATTCTATATTTTTCTAAGGTTTGAGCAATATATTGCTCAGCCTCATAAATAATATTATTGAGATACTTCTCATTTGCCCTAACAATTGCCATATACGGACTATAATCACGCTCAACTTCTATATTGCTCCGTAATTCTGTTGCAATTGCCAAATGTTTTTTCTGCTTATACCACTCTCTGTAGGGTACCCTCACTATTTTCTCATCTATCAGATATTTGCTTGCTCCCAGATACCAGATAACACCTTCTCCCAAATTACAGTCCATGATCTTTTCCAGTAATTTTTTCTCCTGTTTAAATACCGGATTACATATTGAACTTTCAGATATCTTTGTGATTTTTCCATCACAAGAGCAACTATGCAAATATTTATCAAAAATTGGTGTTTTACAATTCTTACACCAGTAAATCATAGACTGTCACTCCTAGTTAATAATTTCCCTTAAAACTTGTGCCACAATAGATATTTTTTCCTCATAACTTATAGAGCCACCAAAGTTTCCCAAAGTGTTCTTCATCTTGTTCAGCATCATCTGACCTACTGATGACAATTCGCCTTGTGAAAACTGTGAAATAACAGGATTGCCATCCGCAGATTCAATAGTGATTTTCATTTCACCTTCTTGTAGTCCTTCTGTCGGATCATATTCATGCAATCTATTTACCGTATCCTTTAGGATTTCTTCAAAATCATTTATTTTGTCATCTGACCAATAACTAAGTTCAAATCCTGTTACAGTTTTTGCCAATTCATTTATAAACTCTTCTTCTGTATAATCACATACTTCAGCCACGAGGTCAAGAACACCATTTGTCGTATAATCAAACGCTCTCTGACTCTTCTCTTCCCAACTCTCCACGTATAGTATGTGTAGTGCTGTAATTAAATCCTCATTTTCATCCACACTAAACACTTGCTTAACTACCCTAAGCGCTCTCACATACTGCTTTTCACGTACAGCCTCCAATTCATTCTTAATATTAGAAATCTGAATTACCAGTTCCTGAAGATTTCCGTTCATTGAAGGTAATGTATCAAAGAAGAAACTGTTGTAATCTTTATAAGATAAATTCATTATTTTTCTATATACTTTAGCAATATCCGAAACATATACCTCTGTTGTACGTGCACTTTTAGAAATAGAAGCATAATGAGCGTTCATTGCCTTGAACAGTTCTTCTAATCTGTTTAATCTATCTCCATCCGGAAGATACTTACTAAACAATTTTTCTAACGATTCAATATACTCTGTTTCTTCCTCATTCCAATTACATATAAAAAGTGTATAATTCTCTGGCTCTTCTAATGCTTTGACAAGTTCATCAACGGTATAAGAATGTTCATTTCCATGGAAATATATTGAAACATTCTGATATCTCCTAAGCGCATATGCAACAAGTACTGGAATATATCCATCTCTTAAGCCAAATGGTTCATCCTTAAGCATTTTATATAACTCTCTCAATGGCATTCTTGTACTTTCTGCTTCATGAAGTTTATTGTAAATTGCCTCCATTACTGGCTCGCCAGAAATGATTCCATCCTCAAATCTGTTAAGATCTTTAGCTTCAACTTTATACTCCAGATTTTCTATTTTTTCATTTTCAATAATACCATTTTTAGAAAGAGTGGCTCTTATAATATTGAACTCAGGTGAAAGATAACCGCATCCTGCATATACATCTTCTTGCCCCATAATGTATTCCATTGCCTTTCTTCTTGCCTGTTTAATTGCTCCAGAAAGTACATTTTTATTTAGCAAATCATTATTAACAATCAGGGTACGGCAAAAAACATTTTCCATAACTTCAGAAAGAACATTTGAAAGTTCCTTTTCTGTAGAAACATCTTGTACAATGCCATTAAGTATTACAAACGTTCCCTGGAACTTCAAAAAACGCCATTTTCTTATTAACTCTGATACTATTGCCTCCTGTTCGTTAAGATATAAAGAAAGTTCCTTCACAACCGTTGGATCATCTTTTGCAAGTTCTTCCTTCTTTGAATAATAATACTGAACTGCTATATACCTTTTAACCTCTGCCTCAAGAATCTTTGATTTTCCATTTACAATAAGTAATGTTCTCCCTGGCACGCCATCAATTTGTTTATATTCTTCCTCATCCGCCTGAGAATCAAGCACAAATATAATCACACCATCATAATACTTAGGTAACTTATTCTGAAAAGATTTCCTAACAAGATCAGATTTCTGTGCAAATGCTGGAACAAAAACTCGATTCATACGAAATCGCTCATTATATCTGTATGGATATAATGCAAAGTCTGCAAACTTCTCATTAAGAATACTAATAACCATCTCGTCACTGATACCAGCAACCTTCTCCTCAATCATTGCTTCTAAATCAAAAATACTGCTATCAAAGAAATCATAATAACCATACTGACGCATGAATTTAATAATCTTCTTCTTCTCAAGTTCGCTTATTGCCAATCGAACATCCTTAGGATTACCATCAACAACACTCACTAGCGTTTCTGCATCAGCAATCAGGGAGTCGGTATCAGATATGATATTTATGGCGGCTATTGCCTTTAATATTTTTGTCTGATACCCAGCATCATCTAATCCAAGCTTGCTTAATGCATATTGTAATTTCTTATATATATCGTATGATTCATCTGTTTTGAATGCTTTAATATTTATTTCAAAGTAATCATATATTGCATCAAGACCAATAAAGTGAAACTCATTCAAATCATACTGCTTTAATTGCGAGAACAAAGAATTATCCTCATCACCTGCCAAATATGTAAAGAAAGTTCTCTCATTTTGTGCAACCTTCTTAGATAACCTATCAAGTGCAAATAATGTGATTGGATGAAGGGGATAACCGTTTTCAAAAGGATTTTCTCCCTCTGATTCAGGTGGCAACATAAAACCCTTAAAGTCCCATGCCTGATCATATAAATCATTTAACTCTTTATCAAACTTTTCCCTAAAGCTATTCCACCGAGTTGTTTTTGGAATAATATGTCCAATCAATGATAAACATTGATCATATTTTACATTTACAGAAGTCGGTTTGAATCTTCCTTCAACCTTTTTCCATTCATCACTAATGCTTTTCTTCATTGATGATGTATATAATGATAGTATTTTATGTGATACTAAAATCACATGATTATCATAGTTTGAATGATCACAATACTCTGCTAAATCCTGTACAGTTTTAACCTTTAATGTCTCACCATAGTCTTCAACATATCTTCCAAACTCATCAAAAATAATGACAATTCCTCTGAATTTATCCTTAATTGCCTCATTTGCAGCATTCAAATTATCAATAAGATTACCTGCAGTGCTATTAAACATCGCGCCATACGTCATACCTGTATAAATAGCATTAAAAACGTTCTCATATAGTTCATTATACGTTGATAACCCATTTCTCAGTTCTTTAACCTTAATATTTTGCTTGATACATTCCTCTTCTAGTCTTACCGAGGACTCCTCTCCGTCCATCCATTTTTTCAAAAGCAAAAGTGCTTCATCATAATATCCTTTAAAACATACAGAAATACCATTTTTCTCCAGTTCTTTCTTTAACGAAAAAGTAATGCACTTTCCAAAATCATCATAATCCGCATATACAGGAACAATAAGATAAGGTTTCTCTTCCTTAGTAAATTTACGAATATCTGACGCTAATTCCATATCATAGTTAGAAATCAGTTGTGTGAAAGACTTAAATCCTTTACTTCCTACATTTATATGACTGAGTACAGCGCTCATTACCGTAAGTAAATGTGATTTTCCAGTACCATAGGAACCATATAAAATTCGTGAATGTGTATCAGAATTTCCTCTAATAATACCGCCTAAGTATTCTCTAATAATCTCTGTCGTTGTAAGATTTGGTACAAAATCTGCTAAACGCTCTTCTGCACGCAAATCAAGACAAATATTAACAG
>OLIQ01001031.1_pt1 | contig 10687 bp, 8 predicted proteins | sample 1609631 | NCBI WGS metagenome assembly OLIQ01 (sample SAMEA4350114, study PRJEB24818) | metagenome | biome: human; feature: gut; material: faeces | place: Denmark | collected 2013-09
CTATATGAATTTCGATATGGGAAAAATCTATATGATGATAACAGTAGCTATCGTGCCTATTATTATTGTATATCTTCTCTTATCAAAATATATTATTGCCGGTGTCACACTTGGAGGCGTGAAGGAGTAAACAATTTAATTAGTTTTAGCATCAGAGCAGATGGCTTACATATATGTTATGTGGGTCATCTGTTTTTTAGTATATTGAAATATGAGATACGGCATATTTTTTATTTGAGAAACATTGTGGCACCTATGCAGTATATCAGCAGATGATTGTTGATTAAATAATTCTAAAATGATAGATTATAGAATTGACTCATGGTATAATATAACGAAAGTAAAGACATGTGCGTCAAAAGAGATATCATATAGATAAGATTGGAGAAAATACATGAACCCAGCAAGCATAATGAAAATGATGAAAGCAAAAAATACCTTTACAGCAAACCACCCAAAGTTTGTATCCTTTTTACAGTATGCATTCGGCAGCGGCATCCCGGCAGACTCTGTTATTGAAATCACAGTTACAAAGCCGGGACAGGAGCCTGTGACCTCCAATATCAAGGTGCAGCAGTCGGATCTCGAGCTTTTGGAGAGTCTTAAGGACTTAAAATAGAGGTAAAATATGTTATACCAGATTAAAGATGGGACAGTTTCGGCAGGAGGTCAGACGATTCTGTCCCATGTTGATTTTTATATAAATGAAAAAGAAAAAATAGCTGTAGTCGGCAAAAACGGCGCTGGAAAGACCACGCTGCTTCGGCTTCTTGCGGGTGAGCTGACACCGGACAGGGATGACAGCAGGGGCAGCTACGGCAGAAGCAATGATATGGTCACGGGAGCGGCCATTGCAGGCAGTGATTTAGATGGTACGGCAAAAAGAACTCAAAGAGCAAAAAAGAAGAAACCGTTGGGAAACCCGGAAACCGGAATCACCATGTCCAGAAATATCACAATTGATATGCTCAGACAGGCGGATAAATCAAATCAGAATTTGACAATAGAGCAGATACTGCTTGAGAGCTGCCCGGATAAAGATACCTTTTCAAAAGAGAGGTTTGACTACGAGATGGAGTACGACCGGCTTTTTACAGGCTTTGGCTTTGAAAAGAGTGACAAGACGAGGCTTTTTAGGAGCTTTTCAGGAGGAGAACAGACGAAGATTTCTCTGATAAAGCTGCTTTTAAAGAAGCCTGATCTTTTGCTCTTGGATGAGCCGACTAACCATCTGGACATGAAAACGGTGGAGTGGCTGGAGGATTATCTGATAAACTATCCAAAGGCTGTTGTCATGGTGTCCCATGACAGGGCATTTCTTGATGCGGTTGCGACTGGTGTATATGAGCTTGAAAACGGAGCATTGCACAGATATGCCGGCAATTACACGCAGTACAGGCAGCAGAAGCTTAAAAATCTGCAGATACAGCGCAAAGCCTACGAGCGTCAGCAGGCGGAGATTGCGCACAATAATGAGCTTATCGAGAAATTCAAGCATAAGCCTAAGAAAGCTGCGTTTGCGCGCTCACGCAAGACCATGCTGGCACGCATGAAGCTGATAGAAAAGCCTGTTGAAGACGAAGCTAATATTTTTACAGGCAATATCGAGCCACAGTTTCCGGGCGGTAAATGGGTTTACGAGGCGAAAGAATTAAAAATTGGTTATGACGGCAGGGCACTGCTTGAGCTGTCGCTTCGTATAAGGCGTGGTCAGAAGATTGCCGTAATCGGTGACAACGGCATAGGAAAATCAACATTTCTAAAGACGGTGGCTGGACTTATTCCACCAATAAAGGGCACAAGCCAGCTCGGCAATAATTTGCTGGTGGGATATTTTGACCAGCAGTCGGCACTTATAGACAGCGATAAGACCGTGAGAGACCATTTTCACGAGCTTTTTCCGGCACTTGTGGAGAAGGACTTAAGAAAGACGCTTGGCATGTACCTGTTTGGAGGGGCAAATGCCTCAAAGCGCATCAGCTCGCTCTCAGGCGGTGAGAAGTCCAGGCTTGTACTCGCAGAGCTTCTGACAGGCCGTCCGAACCTTATGATACTCGATGAGCCGACCAATCACATGGATATTCCGGCGAAGGAGACACTGGAATCGGCATTTAAGGCATATATCGGCACCATGCTTTTTGTATCGCATGACAGGTATTTCATAAAGCAGGTGGCTGATGCCATACTGGTCTTTGAAAAGGACAAAGTGATGTACTATCCGTTTGGCTATGACCATTATATTTCAAGGCTTAAGGCATCACAGGACGGCAATCTGCCGGCGCTCATGCAGGCAAAGGATGCTGCGATGGTCGAGGCACTTGCGGCTGTCCCAAAGAGGGAGAGGCATGAGACCAGACAGCTTTCGACAGATGAGGCGTACCTCGAGTGGAAGCTTACGCTTGCGGCAGAGCCAATGATGAAAGCGGCTGATGAAGCAGAAAAGGTTTATGAGGAGCTATGTGAAGCAGAAAGCGAGCTTAACGAAGAAAATGTCGATAAGCTGCGACTGCAATATGAAAAAGTTGCTGACTCATGGACAAATGAGTGTACAAAATGGTATGATATATACTTAGATGAGATGTATCCAGAGAGTGATTTTTAATTTGCAGACATAAGGGAATCAATGTCATTTGCTGTATATCATAAATTATCCGGGGAGAAAGGATTATATATGTGGTTATCAAGGTATTTTGTGTATTTTATTATATTTAGCTGTATGGGCTGGATATATGAGAGCATTTACTGTACCATCAGGGCAAAAAAATGGGAGAACAGAGGATTTCTCTATGGTCCGCTCTGTCCTATTTACGGAGCCGGAGGTGTCGCGATCACTGCGATAGCAGATTTTATTTCTGCTCACACGGATGCTACATTTACATGGTGGCAGATATTTCTGGTGGCATTTTTTGGAAGCATTGTCTTAGAATATGGCACATCATGGGCGCTTGAGAAGCTGTTTCATGCATACTGGTGGGATTACAGCAGCATGCCGCTCAATATAAACGGCAGGGTGTGTTTTCCATATTCTGTAGGATTTGGGGTGGCAGGACTTATAGTGGTATATTTTATTGCACCGTTTACGAAGCTCATCACAGGCTGGATGTCACCTATATGGTATGAGTTTTTCTCACTGCTTCTTATGGGCTTTTTAGCTGTAGACACTGCAATCACCGTGTCAGCGCTTACAGATTTCAGCAGGACAATCGTTAATCTGCAGAACAATTTCAACACCTATATGGATGAGGTTGTGGAAGAGGTTAAAGAGCGTAAGAAGGCGGCTGATGAAAGGGCAGAGGAACGGTCACAGGAGCTTGCGGAGGCTGTCGAGGAGCGCAGAAAGAGAAAACGTATCAGAGCCAGTGCAGACCGCGTCATCGATTCAATGGGTGCTCTAAAGAAATCTGCGCTTAACAGGGCACAGGGATTCAGAAATCCAAAGGTGGAGAACAGGTATCTCGAGACATTTACAGAGAGTCTGAAGGAACGCTTTAAAAGAGAACGTATAAAGAAAGTAAAGAAGGAAAAAAGGCAGATAAATAATAAATAAAAATTTTTAAAAAAATTTCAAAAAAAGGCTTGCATTATCCGATTGATCGTGGTATTATAATACACGGTTCGTTGGTCAAGCGGTTAAGACGCCGCCCTCTCACGGCGGAAACACGGGTTCGATTCCCGTACGGACTGCTAAAACAAAAAGCCCTCAGTACACAGTGCTGAGGGCTTTTTATTTTTGCAAGCTATTAATAACTATAAAACCATTGAGAACAAAAAGCTGATGCCTGCATGTAAGCATGATGCATCAGCTTTTTTATTCTTAAGGTGGCTCAAATCATTATGTCTAAAGTATAATAATACTTGCGCATTTCAAATCATCGCCCAGATTGTATACTCTGCCGGAATCGACGCCGACAACAGTTGGTCGAAGAATGTAGTACTCACTGTTTTTTACAACTCTTGCCTTTTCACCATTGCTTAGCTGTACAATTGAATCAACAGGATATAGAATCATACTTCTCATGAAAGCACGCATGACACCTATATCAAGCTGGTTTGTCATGGACATAAGCATCTCAACTGCATCGCGCTGTGAGAAGGCATCCTTGTACGGACGCTTTGTGACAAGCGCATCATAGACATCTGCGACAGACAGAATCTTTGCAAACTGACAGATCTTGGGTGCATCAAAGCCGAGTGGATATCCGGTTCCGTCAATGCGTTCGTGGTGCTGCAGCACTCCCATCAGTATAGAGTTGTTTAAATCCTTTCGGTCTTTTAGCATATTGTAGCCGTACAGGGAATGTTTTTTCATGATATTAAACTCATCGTCCGTGAGCCGGCCCGGCTTGTTTAGAATCTCATTGGGGATCATTGTCTTGCCTATATCGTGCAGCAGGCCGGAAACTCCTATGTCGTGGATTTCGTTGTCAGGCAGCTTCATCTGCTTGGCAAGAATCATTGAAATAGTAGCCACATCCACACTGTGCTTGAAGGTGTACTCATCGCTTGTTTTGAGAGAACTGATATCGACAGCTATGGCATCGTTTTCATTGATGGCCTCCATGAGTGAGTCTGCAATCTGGTTTGTTGCCTGTGTTAGCTCCTCGGAGTTAGTGTTGTTGAAGATGTACTGGACACCGGTTGATACACGCTGTCTGACACTGTCGCTTAAGGTGACCTTGGAACGGTCGTCCGTACGCAGCTGTTTGACCATGGCGGCAGCCTTTGGAGACAGTATGGCATCCGGATCGTCAGGATCCGCACTTCCCTCGCGGATATATACTGACATTATACCGAGCTTAAGCAGCGAAGAGATGATATAATCATCGATAGCTGAGCCCTGTACCACCAGGTTACGACCGGTAGGATCCTTGATGACCTGATCAATAATCATGCCGGGTTTCAATTGTCGTGTTCTCATATATCTGCGTTTAATCATTTTTGCCCCAAAACAAAACAAGTCTACTCTAAAAATAATTCAAAATACTACGAATATTATATAGTATATTTGTACTAAAAACAATCATAAATGAGTTTTTTAGCAATTTTTGGTAATAGAATAGAAAAACACAGGCATTTACGGTGGCTGCGTCGATTGACGACAACGCAGCAGATGAAAAATCAGGCAAGTCAAGATGTCAGTTATTTCTTATTCGATGTACTAGATGTGGTGACCGCCACCACTGTGACCGCCACCACTGTGACTGCCGCCACTATGACCGCCACCACCGCTGTGACCGCCACTTGAGCCTGAGCTTTGTGGACTGTAGTGTCTTGTCTGATTCATAAAGCGTGCGCGTGCATTTTGAATCTCTACCTTTGTAAATGCTGCACCCATGAGCTCGTTGCTCTTAGCCTTGCGGCCCTTTGACAGGGATAATGCATATACAAAGCAAAAAATCATGCCGGCAGCGAGAGCGATAAAGATGCTCGAAATGTATCTGAGAGGCTGTGATATATGTCCGCCTGCGAGGACTGTGTTGACCTGGTCTATTGTTTCCATGCAGCAGGTGAAATAGTCGTAATCATGACTTGAGGTGGCATATATATAAGTGTTGTCACAGATGGAGTTACATTTTGAGTTCGGGATGGTTCTCTGCGTGCTTCCCTCACAAGCCAGATAAATCTCGTTTAAATCTCTGTCTATCACGAAAATGACACCGTTTGCACCGGTTCCGAAATAGCCTTCAAAGGTATTGACTGCATAGCTTTCAGTGCTTCCGTAAGGATGTGAGGTAGTGGTGACAACGGCTATATTGCAGTATTCGGTTGTCTTTTTCATCTGTGAGATGAGTCTGCCCTTTACAGCATCGTCAATGAAATTGGCAGAGTCATCAAGGATGTACTCGTAGCCGGTAGACTTGTTTGTGCCGCTTAGATTGTAATTTGCGGCTGCCTGGCTTTCTGTATCGTCACTGTATAAGACAGCATCGTAAAGTGAGTCGTCATAAGCACCGGTTTCTGTCTCGGTAGCGTATACATTTGATGAGCTGCTCAAAACAAGGACTGTTACAAGCAAAAATAATGTAAATAAAGCTGAGCACCTGCATTTTATACAATGCAAAATAGGACTTTTATAATTATTTCTATGCACGGTCATCACCTCCCTTATGTGTGGCAAACTGTGGCAGCTTGCGCGTTGTAAGCACATTGAATGCGCGGATGACATTGATCAGTGTGATAAGCACTGAGGCGATGATGATAAAAGCTGCGCCATAGTACCATGCATCGAGCACCGGCTGGAACAAAAGAACAGCGTCGCCAATAAGCATGGATAACATGCCAAAGATGAGTCCGGCAACTCCCTTGTGTCCGGGCATCCTGTCAAAGCTTGAGAATGCTCTGATTGAAAAAATAAATGATATGATGGTCAAAATAACAAATAAAATCAGGCTGCCGTCTGCATTGCCAAAGCTGCTTCCGATCCCTGCGATGATTGTAAACAGCGCAGGTACGAATTGAATGACAAATATAAAAAGTATAAAGTAAGCTACAAACGATGTGTTTGTCTTTTTCTTTATGGTTTTCGTGGCCTTTTTTGCAGCCTTAAGGCGTCTGCGGTTGTTGATTGCACCAAGTGCCTCCGGCTGTTCCTTTGCGATACGGCCCTTATCCTCGGTACCGGCTTCCTTTACAGCAATCATGGTCAGCTCCTGTGAGTAACAGATATTTGCGATAATCGCAAGCACACCGACTATGGTGAGAGTCATTCCGGGAGTGAGAACCGTCAGCAGACATAATAAAATGTATACCGGAATTGCCGCAATCAGTGAGCCTAGCAGGAATTTACCGACAGATATAGGCAGATCTGCAACAACCTTGCCTGTCTGGCCGTTTACTGTGGCATATGCCACACGATCCTTATTGCGGTACGACAAAAACCATACCGGAAACATCGAGTAATCTGTCTCTTTTACAGTAGTGCCAAGACTTGAAGGCGAAAGAGCAGCGGAGTCACTGTCGACTGACAAGCCGGTAAAGGCAGGCTCTTTACTTATTTCGCTTACTGTGTTTGTGCAGGCAGCATCCATTGCGTCGCTTGCGTAAACCGTTGATGGTAAATCAGCTGTATCAGCGTAAAAACCACTTAAGAATGCCGGTGTAAAGCGCTTCATATTCTTCACATCATATGGCGCGAGTTTTTCGCTGATGCTGTCATCAAAGGATGAAGATGCATCGTAGGACAGTCCCTTGTAGTAGGCATCGAGATCTCCCTCTAGCCTGAAATGGTCTGTAATGATGTAATCTCCTGAACGGTGGGATTTTTTCGCCGGAAGTGAAATAGGAGCCTTCTGGGTAACATAATATGTCCAGTAAGGCATGTAGATACCTCTGAATCCGTCGATAAACTTAGGATCCTTAAGCTCCTTTGGCGCGAAAATAGCCTTTTTCATGAGGCTCATGTAGGCCTGCTTACAGTCATCCTTGCTCTTTGCAAATGGTATGATATAAGCCGGCTTGTGCTCCTTTTGCATGCGGCTGTAGAGCACAGTTGATGCACCGCAGAAGCTGCAGAAGCCTGCTGCGGTATCGTCTGTGCTCAGGATTTCTCCTCCGCACTGAGGGCATGTGAAAATGGTTGCGTCGAAGTCCTTCTGGACCTCGGCGTCAGAGGTTTTGTCCTCGTACGCGTAAGGGTCGAAAAGTGAATGACAGTATTCACAGGCTAACTGGCCTGATTTGATGTCAAACTTCACATTTCCACCGCAATTTTTACATGCGAACATTTTGTTTCTCCTTTCTATTCCCTTTTACTTTTTTATCTGCTTGAATAAATAATTCCTTCCAGATTGACGGATGGAAGAGGATGAGCAGTGGAAACAGCTCGAGTCTTCCGGCAAGCATGTCAAACATCAGTATATATTTGGAGAAATTATTAAAAAAGCCGAAATTGCATGTCGGACCGACCAGAGAAAGACCCGGTCCGATATTGTTAAATGTAGCTGCGACAGCCGTGAAATTGGTAGTGAAATCATAGTTTTCAACGGAAACAAGCAGCAGTGAAACAATAAAAATGACGGCGTACGTCATGAAATAAACATTTATTGACCTGATAACATCATGGTCTACAGGCTTGTGCTCAAAGGTGAGCTTTTTCACACTCTTTGGGTGAATGTAGCCATTTAACTCCTTGCCTATTGTCTTTACAGCGATGACAATACGCGATACCTTGATACCGCCGCCTGTGCTTCCGGCACATGCGCCGATGAACATCAAAAGAACAAGCAGTGTCTTTGAAAGCTCAGGCCATCTGTCGAAATCGGTGCTCGAGAATCCTGTTGTCGTGATGATTGAGCCAACCTGAAACGCTGCCTTTGTGACTGCGTCAAATACACCGGTACACATATGTGCGATATTCACGCTTATGACTACAACGGAGGCTATTATGATACCGAAATAGTATCTGACCTCCTCCACCTTAAGTGCGTCACGGATGTGACCGAAGAAAAGCAGGTAGTAAGCGTTGAAATTGACACCGAAAAGTATCATAAATATGGTAACAACCCACTGCAGATAAACATTGTAGCCGCAAAAGCTGTCGTTTTTGATACCAAAGCCTCCTGTTCCGGCTGTGCCGAGAGAGGTACAGATGGCATCGTAAAGAGGCATTTTCCCGAAAAGCAGGAAAATAATCTCCATAGTCGTAAGACCAAAGTATATTATGTATAAAAGCCTGGCAGTGTGCCGCATCTTTGGAACGAGCTTTCCAACCGAAGGCCCGGGGCTTTCAGCACGCATCAGATTTATGTTGCTGCCGCCTGAAAGCGGGATGATTGCCAGAAGAAATACAAGCACACCCATACCGCCAATCCAGTGCGTAAAGCAGCGCCAGAAATTCATGCAATAGGAGAGTGATTCTACCTCAGGCAGGATGCTCGCTCCTGTCGTGGTGAAGCCGGAGATGGTCTCAAAAAGAGCATCTGTGAAGCTTGGAATCTCTCCTGATATGTAAAACGGCAGACAGCCGAATATACTCAGTACAATCCAGCCCAGTGCGGTTGTTGCACAGCCCTCCTTCAGGTAAAAGGTAAAATCCCTCGGTTTTTTAGCTGAAAAAATAAAACCGATAGCTATGCTTATGAGTGCAACAATCAAAAAGTAGATGCCGCTTTTTTCATAATAAATACCGGCAACAATACATGGCAGAAGCAGCAAAAAGCCTTCAAGCTTTAAAATATATCCCAGAAGATATCGAATTACTGAAGTGTTCATATCATTCCCCCACTATTCCATAATATCCTGAAGATTCGTAAAGCCGGTATTGGTTGTTATAATCATGACAGTGTCATTTTTTTGTATGCTGTCATTACCTGTAGGGATAATAATTTTGCCGTTTCGGTTGATGAAGCAGATGAGCAGATGCTTTTTGAGCTTTAGGTCTCGAAGCGGTATGTCTGTCACATTTGAGTTTTCTGACACAAAGAACTCAATTGCTTCAACTCTTGAGTCGTACATGTGGTAGAGCGTCTCTATATTGCAGTTCATAGAGTTTTTCTTTGCACGGACATAGGCAATTATGGCTTCTGAGGTGATGTATTTTGGCGAGATTACACTGCCAAGGTCCAGGCTGTTTATGACATTGGTAAAAGTTATACGATTAAGCTTTGTTATGACCTTTGCATTGGAAACCTGTTTCGCATAGAGCGTAAGCATGATGTTTTCCTCGTCTATACCGGTAAGAGGTACAAATGACTGGCAGGTCTCTATGCCCTCTTCCTTTAAGAGTGCCTGTTCTGTTCCGTCACCGTTTATGATGACAGCACCCGGAAGCAGTATGGAAAGTTCTTCACAGCGCTCGAAGCTATTTTCGATTATTTTGACCTTTATGCCTCGTGATATGAGCTGCTTTGCCAGGTAATATGCGGCTTTGCCGCCTCCGATAATCAGTGTGTTTTTTACGCTGTGTGTATTGACTCCGATGTGGCTGAAAAACTCCTTTGTATGTCTGCGTTCGCCGACAAATGACAGCTTATCGCCCTTGCGGAGCACAAAATCACCTGATGGGATAGTGACCTCATCATCTCTCTCGACTGCACCGATAAGTATGTTGGCATGGTGTCTGGTGCCCAGATCCATGAGCTTTGTTCCGTCGAGGATGCTGCCCTCGGGAATCTCATACTTGATGAGCTGTGCCTGACCGTGAGCAAAGTTTGTCACCTCAAGGCTGGACGGCAGATGAAGAATATGAGCCATCTCAATAGCTGCCTCAAGCTCAGGGTTGATAATGAGTGCAAGACCAAGCTTGTCGCGCAGATATTTGGCCTCCTGGCTGTATTCAGGCGTTCTGACTCTGGCTATAGCAGCACAGTTGCCGACCTGTGTGGCAATGGTACAGCATAGCAGATTCAGCTCATCAGAGCCTGTGACTGCGATGATTAAGTCGGCATCATCAATACCCGCTTCCTGCAGTATCTTGTAGCTGGCACCGTTTCCTACAATACCCATTACATCATAGATATTGGATACCTGGGAAATCCTCTCCCTGTTTTTGTCGACAATTGTTATGTCGTGCCCCTCCTTGCCAAGCTGCTCAACGAGAGTACGGCCTACCTTGCCGCATCCGACGATGATAATTCTCAGTCCCTGGGAGGGAACCACTCCTTTTTTGAACATTATTTCCTCCGTGTATAAAATATATAAAAATATAATGATATGGGGGTCAAAAGGTATTTTGCCTCTCATTTATGAT
>OLIQ01001040.1_pt1 | contig 10651 bp, 8 predicted proteins | sample 1609631 | NCBI WGS metagenome assembly OLIQ01 (sample SAMEA4350114, study PRJEB24818) | metagenome | biome: human; feature: gut; material: faeces | place: Denmark | collected 2013-09
CGTTGGGACACCGGCGGCGTGTGGTCGGCTACTCTCCCGCTCGCCTCCGCCGCGTCTGGGGGGTGTACCAGCCGCAGGTTGTGGGGGGCGCGGCACAGCGGCGGCGTCTTGCGCTGGAGGAGGAGGGCGCTGCGCGCGGGAATGGGCTCTTCGAGCATGATGGGGTAGATACCGCTTGCCTCCGGCGTGCCGTAAAGCATCTCGCGCGGCACGAAGCCGACGCCAAGGTCGCTCTGCACCACGGGCGGCACCTGTGCCGTGGTCTCGACCTCCACATCGGGGCTGAACGAAAGACCGTGGCGCAGGAAGAGCTCGGCATAAAAGTCGTGCGACGATGTCCCCTCCGTCAAGCTGATGATCGGGTAGTCGGCAAGCCTTTTGAGCGAAACGGGCTCCTCGGTGAGCTCCAAAAACGCCGGGCCGCAGATGGGGATCTCCTGAATTTCGTCGATCTTCTGCGCCGTGAGCGAATCCGGCACGGACGCGCCCTCTGCCAGAATGGCGAAGTCGGCAAGGCCGTTCTGCACGGCGGCGAGGCCGTGGGAGGCAGAGTGGTTCGTCAGGCAGATGCGCACGTGCGGGTATGCGCACCGGTAGCGCGCGAGCACCTGCAAAAGCCGCGTGCGCAGGGCAAGGCTGCTCGCTGCGATGTGGACGATACCGCTTTGCAAGCTCTGGTCGGAGAGAACCTCCTCTTCGCCTGCCTCGATGCTCTCAAACGCGACGGCGATGTGCGTGTAGAGCTTCTCCCCCTCGGGCGTGAGGCGCACGCCCTGCGGCGAGCGGAAAAACAGCGCGCAGCCGAGCTCGGATTCGAGCTTTCGGATCATGCGTGTCACGTTGGGCTGGTTGCTGTAGAGCGCCGCGGCGGCCTGCGAAAAGCTGCGGTATTTGGCGGCGTAATAAAAGACGCGATAGCTGTCGTAGCTGATGTTCATAGGCAAGCTCCTCTGAAAAAGAAATGATTGGGGTTCTGCGCGGCGGCGAGGAACCTGACTGCGTAAAATTTGACGGAAGAGAAAAGCATTCGTCCGCACCTTGCGGACGGCAAGACTGATTGTAACAGAAGCGAAGCGGCGGCGCAAGCGTATTCGGGAAAAAAGAACAGAACCTTGACGAAAAGTAAACACCGTCGAAAAGCCGCATGAAATCAGGAAAATTCGGACGGCATAGAAAAATGACATATCCTCCATGTCAAGATAACATTTCGCTTCCGCGTAAGAGACCGATATAATGGCTCGCGTTGGAAATTCCATAGCACAGGGAGGAATAACATGTTTGCTCAGATCATTGCCATCTGCATTTTTGTCACTATGTTCCTGCTTATTATCCTCGATAAGTTTGAACGGCATTACATTACGCTCGGGAGCGGCGCGCTCGTGCTCGTGCTGGTGTTCGGCGTCTGCATGCGCTCGATGAGCGCCATTTGGGAGACGCTCAACCTCGGCGCGTTTTTCCAGAGCACATTCTGGTACGGCGCAAGTGAGGAGAGCACCGCTGGCATCAACTGGTCGACGATCCTGTTTATCGCCGGCATGATGATCATGGTCGAGGGCCTCGGCAAGGCGGGCTTTTTCCGCTGGCTGTGCCTGACGCTTGCCAAGCTCGTACACTACCGCACGGTGCCGCTGCTCATCTGCTTTATGTCGCTCTCGGCGTTTTTGTCGATGTTCATCGACAGCATCACGGTCGTGCTGTTTCTCGCCACCGTCACGCTCGAACTGGCGCAGACGATGAAATTCGACCCCGTGCCGATGATCCTGTCTGAAATTTTCTGCGCGAACCTCGGCGGCGCGGCCACGATGTGCGGCGACCCGCCGAACATCATCATCGGCACCTCGCTCGGCTACACATTCTTCGACTTCATCGAAAATACCGGCGCGGTCGTGGCGATCTGCTTTGTGTTCATGCTCATTTACTTCACGCTCTGCTTCCGCAAGGAACTTGAGCGCGCCGAGCATGCCAACGGCGGCCCCGTCACCTGTCCCGAGCCTTCGACGGCCATCACGAACAAGAAGGCATTTCTTGCGAGCGCAGGCGTTTTCCTGCTGGCGGTCGTGCTGCTCATCACGCACGCGCAGACGGAGCTTTCCGTCGCGTGCATCGGCGTGATTGTCGCGATTTTGACGCTGATCGTTTTGGGCTTGACCAGCGGCAAAAAATCTGTTATAGAAATCATTAAGGGCGTGGACTATAAGACGCTGCTCTTTTTCATCGGCTTGTTCGTTTCCGTGGCGGGCCTTGAAAAGACAGGCGTGCTCAACATGATCGCGAACTTCATCACCTCGGTCAGTGAGGGCAATATCGCGGTTATTGTGATCGTCATTCTGTGGCTCTCGGCCATCACGAGCGCCTTTGTCGACAATATCCCCTTTGCCGCGACCATGATCCCTGTCATCCGCGCCATCGCCGCGACAGAGGGCATGGATATCGACGTGCTTGCCTGGGCGCTTTCGCTCGGCACGGACCTCGGCGGCAACGCGACGCCCATCGGCGCGAGCGCCAACGTCGTCGGCACTTCGGCTTCGGCCAAGGGCGGCTATCCCATTGGCTGGGGCCGCTACTGCAAGTACTGCGTGCCCGCGACGATCATTGTCATGGCAGTCTCCACGGCCTACTTATTCCTGCGCTATCTGTAAACGGAAAAAGGAAAGGAGTGCGATCCCATGAAAAACCAGATCATCATCACCCTTGGCCGCGAGCACGGCAGCGGCGGCCATTACATTGCCGACATGATCGCGCAAGAGCTCGGTATCAAGCTCTATGACAAGGACTCCATCGAAAAGGAAATCGTTTCCGAAGGCTACAGCGAGGAAATGATCCGCAAGATGGACGAAAAGCCCGTCAACTTCTTTGCCTCGCGCCGCATCGGCAAGTATTCGAATTCTCTTGAGGTCAACGTGGCGGAAAAGACGTTTGCCATGCTGCGCGACAAGGCGGCAAATGGCGAGAGCTTCCTCATCATCGGCCGCTGCGGCGACCAGGTGCTCAAGGGCAACCCCAATATGCTGAGCATTTTCATCTGCGGCAACCAGCAGGCCAAGGTCGGCCGCGTGATGGAGAAGAAGGGCCTGTCTGCCGAGGACGCGATCGAGGAGATCAAAGAGGTCGACCGCTCCAGAAAGTCCTACCACAACTACTACTGCGAGACGAAGTGGGGCGACGCCCGCGGCTACGACATGACCGTCAAGAGCGATGTGCTCGGCTTCGAGGGCACGGCGAAAATGCTGATCGCCTATATCCGCAGCTTCATGGAGCAGGACTAAATAAAAATTTGCGGCCCGTGCCGCAAAAAACATTTGAAATGCTCGAAACAATTTGATAAAATCAATTCACAGCGTGTGGCGTTTCTGCGTAAATCCAGTTGCAGAAACGCCGCACGTTTTTTGCGGAAAAAGGAGGGAGAAGACAACTTCATAGTCAAATCGTGCAGCAGAGATGCGTAAGTCCGGATTGATCCGGCAGAACGCATCTCTTATTTTTTATGTTCAGGGGGAAGACCACCATGGAAAACACAAACCAGTTTTTGGGGACGGAGCGCGTGGGAAAGCTCATGCGGCGCTATGCCGTCCCGTGCATCATCTCGCTGCTCGTCGGCGCGCTCTATAACATCGTCGACCAGATCTTCATCGCCAACGCAAGCTACCTCGGTTCCTACGGCAACGCGGCAAACACAGTCGTCTTTCCGCTCACGGTCGTGGCGCTCGCCATCGCCGTGATGATCGGCGACGGCTGCTGCGCGTTCGTCAGCATTTCGCTCGGCAAGGGCGAAGTGGGAGAGGCAAGAAAGAGCGTCGGCAGCGCGGTCGTGCTGTCGATTGCGAGCAGCCTTGTCCTGACGGCGCTGTACCTTGGTTTTGCCGATCCCATCATTTCAATGTTCGGCGGCACGGTGAACGAGGAGACCTTTCATTACGCGCAGGAGTATTTCTTCTATATCTCGCTCGGCATCCCGTTTTATATGTTCGGTCAGGCGATGAACCCTGTCATCCGTGCCGACGGCAACCCGCGGTTCGCCATGATCTCCACGCTCGCGGGCGCGGTGCTCAACATCATTTTAGACCCCATCTTCATCTTTGAATGTAAGTGGGGCATGATGGGCGCGGCGGTCGCCACCGTGTTGGGCCAGATCGTCACGGCGGCGCTTGCGGTGTGGTACCTCTGCCGCATGAAGACCGTCAAGCCGGAAAAGGGAGACTTCCGCCTGCACGCAAGCCTCTGTACCCGGATGCTGACGCTCGGCATCACGAGCTTTTTGTCACAAATTAGCCTTGTCGCGGCGATGGCGGCCATCAACAACATGCTGCGCAAGTACGGCGCGCTGGATGAGATATTCTCGCAGGAGCAGTACGCGCAGATCCCGATGGCCGTCGTCGGCATTGTGATGAAGTTCTTCCAGATCGTCATTTCCATCGTCGTCGGCATGGCGGCGGGCTGCATTCCCGTCGTAGGTTACAACATGGGCGCGGGGAAAAAGACGCGCGTGCGAGAGCTCTTTACAAAGCTCCTGCTCTGCGAGGCGATCGTCGGCGCCGTCGCGCTCGTTCTGGCCGAGGGCTTCCCGCGTCAGCTCATCGCCGTCTTCGGCGCGGCGAACGAGAGCGGCTACTACACGGACTTTGCGATCAAGGCATTCCGCACGTATCTTTGCATGATGGTGCTCGCCTGCGTGAACAAGGCCTGCTTCATCTTTTTGCAGGCCGTGGGCAAGGCGTTCTCATCCACGATGCTCTCCATGGTGCGCGAGGTCGTGTTCGGCGTGGGCTTTGCACTGCTGCTGCCGCGCTTTTTCGGCCTTGACGGCGTGCTGTACTCCATGCCGGTGTCGGATGTGTTGACTTTCGTGATCGCGGCGGGTATGATTGTAAAAACGTATCGGGAACTCAATACGGAAGGAGCAACTGTATTATGAATCATATTATCACCATCAGCCGTGAATTCGGCAGCGGCGGCCGCACGGTCGGCAAAAAGGTTGCAGAGCAGCTCGGCATCCCCTGCTATGACTCAGAGCTCATCCAGAAGATCGCCGAGGAGAGCGGCTTTGCAGAAAATTATGTCAAGGAGGCGGGCGAGTACACACCCGGCGGCTTCCTGTCCTCAGCGCTCTCGAACCGCGCGTTCGGCCCGACGAACGAGGACATCCTATGGGAAATTCAGTGCCGCGTCATCAGCGAGCTTGCCGAAAAGGGCCCCTGTGTCATCGTCGGCCGCTGCGCGGACTACATTTTGCAGGACAAGGCCAAGTGCCTCAAGGTCTTTATCCACGCGGATATGGCGTTCCGCGCCAAGCGCATCGTCGAGGTCTACGGCGAGCGCGAGCAGTCGCCCGAGCAGCGCCTGCGCGACAAGGACAAGCGCCGCGCGGCCTATCACCGCTTCTACACGAACATGAAGTGGGGCTACGCGCAGAATTACCACATCACGCTCGACAGCGGCGAGCTCGGCATCGACAAGTGCGCCGGCATCATCGCTGACCTCTACAAGAGCAAGGCGTAAATGGTCAAAAAGAGAGGGAGAGAAGCCGCGGCTTCTCTCCTTTTTTTATTCCTCTTTTGCAAGACCCGGGATGTTCACGCCGATGCCGTTGACCTCCACGCCGTCGTCGGCGGGGATGAGGAGGTATTTGCGGCCATTGATGACGCGCGCTTCGATCATATAGCTGTTCTCCGGTGCAATGGAAATTTTGACCTCGGGGGTCGTGATCTCAAACTTCTTGCTCTCGATGATGTTGTTCGGGTTCAGCGCGGCGTTCTCGCCGTACTGCTCATCGCACTCGCGCTGGAACGCTGCGATCTGCTCGTCGTTCACGCCGCTGTTGGCGAGGATGCCGCCGACGTCGCCCGCCGTCATTTCAAGCGGCTCGGGGTCTTTGCTCTCCTTGTGATCTTCGATGCGCGCTCTGATCTGCTCGTGCACGGACTGGACGACATCGTAGCTGCAATCCTTGTCGAGCGCGTCGGCAAGCGCCGAGCCAAAGGCGTTTTTCTGCTCCTCGGCAGACATCGGCGGGTCGACGTGGAACAGCGCGTCGATGACCTCCTGATGGAGCTCCGCGGCGTTTTTCGAGTAGAACAGCACATTGTAAATGTTCGCCGTGCGGTTGTCGAACGCGGGGTAGAGGAAGCCGAGCTCGGGCGAGGTCGCGATGTAGCCGGTGGAGCTTGAGTGAAACTCGCTCTGGTCAAGGTCGTAGCGCAGTTCGAGCGTCGGGGCCTTGACGGGGCAGATGGAGCAGACAAAGTACTTGAAGACCTCACTCGACGCGTCGGCCTGAATCTCGTCATCCTTGCTGCGGTGCGGCACGTCGTAGGCGTCGGCGGCGAGGAGGATGAGATAGTTTGTCTCGCCCATGTCGATGCAGTCGATGATTTGGCGGCAGAGCGTTTCGCGCGAGGCGGGGTCCTTGAGCTCTGTCTGGCGAAGAGTCTGCAAGAGGCGGTGCTCATCGCTGTCGGCGACCTGCTGCGTGGAGAACACCACGTCGATGAGGTTCTTGCCAAGCGTGCCGGAGAGGGACTTTTTGAGAAGGCCCAGGTACATCTCCTGCTCCTCCTGCCGCATGAGGCCCATCGAGGTATCGACCCACGCAATGATCTCACGGTTGGAGTTCACATAGCAGCCGTACACGCGGCTGAAATTATTCTTATCGAGCCGGAAGCGCCGGCGCAGTTCATTGAGTTCTTTCTGATTCATGGCTCGTCCTTTCCTTTGTTCATGTCACAAGGCCGATTTTACCACGCCCGCGCCGCCGCGGCAAGGGGAGAAACGGCGCATTGTGGGACGAAAATGCGCAAAATGCAGGAAAAGATGCAAAATGGGCGTGAGCGACAAAATGTGCACGATGTGTGGACGATATAGACGATATCCCTGTAAATCATAGAGAAATTCAATGAACCGTTCATATTTCATGGCTTCTTAACGCCGCGTTTGACGCTGCTTTTTGTGAAAACGGCTATGGAAACGGAATCAAAGCAAACATTTCACGTTAAAAATGAAAGATATATTGCATTTTGCCTGAGCTGTGCAGGAATTCTTCCGTTTCCTTGGTGATTCTGACTGTTGAAAAAAGAAAAAAAGAAGTTAGAATAGAGCCTCGCGAAATGAAACGGAAGAATTTGGATAGAGATCAGAGAGTTTGGGAGGAGATCAATATGTCGTATCACTTTTTGCTGGATCTTGCGCTGATCCTGCTGAGCACGAAGATTCTGGGCCTCATTGCGCAGAAGTTTCAGATGCCGCAGGTCGTGGGTGCGCTGATCGCGGGCCTTTTGCTCAGCCCCGCGGGCCTTGGCCTGCTTTCGGAAACGGAATTCACCGCGCAGCTCAGCGAGCTTGGTGTCATCGTGCTGATGTTCTCCGCCGGTATGGGCACGGATATCAACGAGCTCAAGCACAGCGGCAAGGCGGGCTTCATGGTCGCGGTTCTCGGCGTGGTCGTGCCGTTTCTCATGGGCACGGCGCTTGCCTGGGGCGCGGATGAGCTCGGACTCATCGAGAGCACCGGCTTTATTGAAAATATCTTCATCGGCACCATCCTGACGGCCACGTCCGTGAGCATTACGGTCGAAACGCTCAAGGAGATGAAAAAGCTCGAAACCAAGGTTGGCAACACGATTTTGGCCGCTGCGCTCATCGACGATGTGCTCGGCCTGATCGCCCTGACGCTCGTTTGCAGCCTTGCCGGCGGTGACGAGAGCATCGGCATGGTGCTCCTCAAGATCGTGGGCTTTTTCGTCTTTGCCTTCGTGGTCGGCTTTGGCGCGAACCGCATCTTCTGCTGGATGCTCAAGCGTCAGCACGGTTGGGCCAGCCACAGAAACTCCGTGTTCGCCTTTGTCCTGTGCCTTGTGATGGCCTACTGCGCCGAGAAGTTCTTCGGCGTCGCTGATATCACGGGCGCTTACGCCGCGGGCCTTGCCGTCGCGTGCACGCCCAAGGGCACCTACATCCAGACGAAGTACAACCCCCTCGGGTATCTTCTGCTCACGCCGGTGTTCTTCGCGAGCATCGGTATCAATGTGCAGATCACGGGTCTGACGGGCGGCATGGTCGTCTTCTCGATTTTGCTGCTGCTTGTTTCGATCATCTCGAAGCTGCTTGGCTGCGGCCTTGGCGCCAAGGCGTGCCAGTTCACCACGCGCGAGAGCATCCAGGTCGGCGTGGGCATGGCCTGCCGCGGCGAAGTCGCGCTGATCGTCGCCAACCGCGGCCTTTCGATGGGTGTGCTGTCGCCCGCGATGATGACGCCGGTCGTCATCACGGTCGTATGCGGCACGATCCTGACGCCGATTCTGCTCAAGCTGTCCTTCCGCGGCCATCAGGAGACGGAGCTGGTGCAGAACAACATCGCCGACCGCATGGCCAAGCACCGGCAGCTCGATATCATCACGCAGCAGCTTTTGCAGCAGGATGAACAGCTGATGAAAAAGAACTGAGCGCAGCGCAATGAAATAAAAAGAGCTTTCTCCTGAAAATCGGAGAAAGCTCTTTTTTGATTTTAGGACGCTGCCTTTTCCTGCGCGCTGCACTCGCGCAGGATGCGACAGAGCGCGTTCACATCCTCTTCCCGCGTCGCCCAGCTTGTGGCAAAGCGGATGATGCTGTGCGTCTCGTCATATTGCTCCCAGACGGAGAAGTCCACGCGCTCGGTGAGCTCTTTGCGCTGCTGCTCACTGACGATGCAGAAGCTCTGGTTCGTCGGGGAGGGGAAACAGGGCAAATAGCCGTTTTCCGCCATCGCGCGCCGGATAGCGTCGGCGTAGCGAACGGCGTCTGCGCCGATGCGCTCGTAGAGCCCATCGGTAAAGAGCGTGTCGAACTGGATACCGAGCAGCCGTCCCTTGGCGAGCAGCGCGCCGTGCTGCTTGATGATGGTGAAAAAGTGTGGAATGAGCCCCGGCTGGGGAATGACGACCGCCTCGCCGAGCAGCGCGCCGCATTTCGTGCCGCCGATGTAGAAAATGTCGCACAGCGCGGCAAGGTCGCGCAGTGTCACGTCGTTTTCAGGACAGGCGAGCGCGTAGGCAAGGCGCGCGCCGTCGATATAGAGCGGCAGGTGTTTTTCGCGGCAGAGCGCGCTGATGGCCGCGAGCTCCTTTTTGGAATAGAGCGTGCCGTACTCCGTCGGCTGGGAGAGGTAGACCATCCCGGGCATGACCGTGTGGTCGCGGTTCGCGTCGTCCTCGTACTGATCAAGCAGTGCGCGGATTTGGGATGCGGTGATCTTGCCGTTCTCCTGCGGCAGCGTGAGCACCTTGTGCCCGCCGAACTCGATGGCGCCGGCCTCGTGCACGCTGATGTGCCCCGTGTCCGCGGCGATCACACCCTCGTAAGAGCGCAGCAGCGCGTCGATGACGGTCGCGTTCGTCTGTGTGCCGCCGACAAGGAAGTGAATCTCCGCGTTCGGCGCGCCGCAAGCGGCGCGGATCTTCTCGCGCGCGGATTCGCAGTATTCATCCGTGCCGTAACCGGCGGTCTGCGCAAAATTCGTTTCGCACAGGCGCTGCAGGATGGCGGGATGCGCGCCCTCAAGATAGTCGCAGGAAAAAGAAAGACGATGCTCCATGAAAAAAGACCTCGTTTCAAAAACAGGATTGACGGTTTCTGACTGCTATTGTAGAATAAGAGAAAACATGACGCAAACGGTTATTTGAAATGAAAAACATGATATAAAATCATGGATAGGAGGGCGTATGGAAGCAGTCAAATGCGAGGCGTTCCTTGCCGCGGCAGAGCTCGGCAGCCTGACGGCCACGGCGGAGCTTTTGGGCTACACGCAGTCGGGCGTGACGCGCATGATCGGCACGCTGGAAGAAGAACTCGGCTTTCCGCTGTTTCTTCGCAGCAAAAAGGGCGTGCAACTCACGGAAAACGGAAAGCTCATGCTGCCGCTGCTGCGCGAGGTCGTGCGCGCGCACCACAACGCCGAGCAGCTCAGCGCGGAGATCGGCGGCGTGTCAAAGGGCTCGCTGACGATCGGCTGCTATTACAGCATTTCGGCCCTGTGGATGCCAGAGATCCTGACGGCGTTCCGCGCCCGCTATCCGGGCGTGACCGTGCGGATGCAGGAGGGCGGCAACCTCGAGATGGCGCGCTGGCTGAACGAGCGCTCGGTCGACTGCTGTTTCGGCGCGCAGATGCACGGCGACAAGTACGACTGGCTGCCTGTCTTTCGTGACGAGCTCGTCGCGTGGCTGCCGCGCGGGCACGAGTTGGCCGCGGCGGATTCGTTCCCGCTTTGCCGCTTGCAGGAAGAGCCGTTCATCCACACCTCGCCCAATCACGACACCGACCAGGACCGCCTGCTCGAGCAGCACGACCTGCACCCGCAGACCTGCTTTACGACGCGCGACGGCTTCACGACCTACAACATGGTCGAGGCGGGGCTCGGCGTCAGCTTCAACCAGCGGCTGATTTCGCGCAAGTGGAGCGGCACGGTGGCGGAGGTCCCGTTCGACCCGCCGCAGTTCGTGACGCTCGGCATCTCGGTCCCGTCGCTCAAAGAGGCCTCGCCCGCAGCGAAAAAGTTTATCGCCTGCGCCATCGAGACCGTCACGGGCGGGGAGAAGAGCCTTTGATAAGGAAAACGCTTCGCAGAACTTCTGCGAAGCGTTTTTTTGCCCAAAAGCCGTTTATTTGAGCTCGGCGGTGA
>OLIQ01001048.1_pt1 | contig 10587 bp, 5 predicted proteins | sample 1609631 | NCBI WGS metagenome assembly OLIQ01 (sample SAMEA4350114, study PRJEB24818) | metagenome | biome: human; feature: gut; material: faeces | place: Denmark | collected 2013-09
TATCAGGAGCCGGGCAGCAACGCCGTGGCCGTAGGCGACAAGGTCAAGGCCGAAATGGCGCGGCTCGGCGAACGCCTGCCCGACGGCATCACGACATCGACGGTCGTGGACACCACGACCAGCATCGACGCCGGCATCAGCGACATCTTCACCACGCTCATCATAGCCCTCGTGCTGGTGATCTGCATTATCTACCTCTTCATTCAGGACTGGCGCGCCACGGTCATTCCGCTGGTCGCCATCCCCGTGTCGCTGGTCGGCGCCTTCGCGCTCTTTCCGCTGCTGGGGTTCTCGATCAACATCATTTCGCTGCTGGGACTGGTGCTGGCGATCGGTCTGGTGGTGGACGACGCCATCGTGGTCGTGGAGGCCGCGCAGGTCAATATCGCCAACGGGATGAAACCCCGCGCCGCGGCGCTCGAAGCCATGAAGAACGTGGCTTCGCCCATCGTCGCCACGACCGTCGTCCTGCTGGCCGTATTCATCCCCGTATCGTTTACGGGCGGCATCACGGGGCGGCTGTTCCAGCAGTTCTCGGTGACGATCGCCGTGTCGGTCGTGATCTCGGCCTTCAACGCCCTGACGCTCTCCCCGGCCTTGTGCGCCCTGCTCCTGCGCCGCCGCGAACCGCCCAAGAAGGGATTCTTCGCCGCTTTCAACCGCTGGTTCGCCCGGCGGATGGACAAATACACGGCCTTCACGCCGACGCTGATCCGCCACGTGGCCCGCACGGGCGTATTTATCGCCGCGGTACTGGCCGTCATCTTCCTCGTGTGGCGCAAACTGCCCGCCGGATTCCTGCCCGAAGAGGATCAGGGATACGTGATGGTGATGGTTTCGACGCCCGAAGCCTCGTCGCTGCAGGTGACACAGAAGGCCATGATCCGGGCCGACGAAGTGATCCGCACGCTGCCCGAAGTCGCTTCGACCTCGTTCGCCGCGGGATTCAACATGATGGCGGGCATCGCTTCGACCGACAGCGGCATCATCTTCGTGTCGCTGGTCGGTTATTCCGACCGCAAACTGACGGCCATGGAGATCGCCCAGAAACTCACCGACGAGCTTTACATGGCGGTTCCGGGCGCCGAGTGCTTCGCCTTCATCCCGCCGTCGATCCCCGGTCTGGGCATCACGTCGGGCGTTTCGGTCGAGGTGCAGGACCTCGAAGGGCGCGGCACGGCCTACCTGCTGGAGCAGAGCGAACGGCTGATGGACTCGTTGCGCAAGCTGCCCTCCGTCGCGTCGGTGACCACGCAGTTCAACGCGGGCGTCCCCCAGCGGCGGCTGCGCATCGACAAGGAGCAGGCGCTGGCTTCGGGCGTGGACTTGGGCGTACTTTACGGCGACCTGACGACCCTGCTGGGCGGCGCCTATGTCAACAACTTCTCGCGTTTCGGCAAGCTCTACCAGACCTACATTCAGGCCGCCCCCGCCTACCGCATGGACAAACGCTCGCTCGACAGCTATTACGTCGCCTCCTCGTCGGGCGAAAGCGTCCCCGTCTCGTCGCTGGTCGAGGTCGTGGATACCGTGGGCGTCGAATACGTCTCGCAGTTCAACCTCTACCGTTCGATCGGACTTACGGTCACCCCCGCGGCCCGCACCTCGACGACGACCGTCATGCAGGACATCACCCGCACGGCCGCGCAGGTACTGCCCGACGACGTCGGCACGGCATGGAGCGGCACCTCCTTTCAGGAAGCCAACGCTTCGAAGACCGGAGGACTGGTCTACCTGCTGGCGCTGGTCTTCGTGTTCCTCGCGCTGGCGGCCCTGTACGAATCGTGGGGGCTGCCGCTGGCGATTCTGATGAGCGTTCCCGTGGCGGTGCTGGGCGCCGTGCTCTTCATCGGCGTCTCACACCTGCTCAACGCCTTCTACGTCAATGACATCTACATGCAGATTTCGCTGGTGATGCTGATCGGACTGGCGGCCAAAAACGCCATTCTGGTCGTGGAGTACGCCGACAGGCTCTTCAACGAGCAGGGCGCCTCGCTCATGGACGCCGCGATCGGGGCCGCCAAACTGCGCGTGCGGCCGATCATCATGACCGCTTTCGCCTTCATCCTCGGCGTCATGCCGCTGATCTTCGCCAGCGGCGTATACGCCACGGCGCGCAACATCATGGGCGTCGCGCTCGTGGGCGGCATGCTGTTCGCCACGCTGCTGGGCATCTTCGTCTACCCCGCGCTCTACTATTTCGTGGGACGCATCGGCGGTTTCGAACGCCGCCGCGAACGCAAAAAACAGGAACAGTCATGAAAGCCGGATACCTCATAATCATTTTCGCAGCATTTACGGCGGCCTGCACGCCGCGCTTCTACCCGCCGCGCGTCTCTGTGCCCGACGATTACATCTACGGGCGGGGATTCTCGGAGGACACGACCCGCTTCGGCCCCGAATGGTGGACGCTGTTCGGCGATACGGTGCTCAACAACCTCGTCGCACGGGCGCTGGACAACAACCGCGACGTGGCCGTGGCGGCCTCGCGCGTGGAGGAAGCGCGGCTGAACCTCAAGAGCGTGCGGGCGCAGTACCTGCCGCAGGTCGGGCTGGGCGTCACGGCCGAAGGCGAATATACGCCTGCCACGAAGATCGTGCAGTCGTACGCCGTCGAGCCGTCGCTCTCGTGGGAGGTGGCGCTCTTCGGGCAGCTGCGCAATGCCAAACGCGCCGCAAAAGCCCAGATAGCCTCGTCGGAGTGGGCGCTGCGGGGCGTACGGCTGGCGCTGGCGGCCGAAGTCGCCACGACCTATTTCACCCTGCTCGAATATGAACGCGATCTGGCGATCGCCCGGCAGAGCTGCGCCCTGCGGCGCGAATCGGCGGCCCTGATCGACTCGATGTTCCGCTACGGCATGTCGGACGGCGTGGCGCTGGAGCAGGCCCGGAGTCTGGTCTACACCGCCGAAGCGGACATTCCGCAGTACCGGCGGGCCGTGGCGCAGACGCGGCTGTCACTCGACATCCTGCTGGGCGAAACGCCGCGGCGAACGGACAGCGCGGGGGCTGGACTGCGTCTGCTGACCGATTACCGTCCGGCGGACATTCCCGTCGGACTGCCCTCGGAGCTGCTCGAACGGCGGCCCGACATCATGCAGGCGCGTTACGATATGCTCGCTGCAGCCGCCGAAGTGGGCATCGCACGCGGCAACCGGTTCCCGTCCATTGCTCTGACGGCCAAAGGCGGAGCAGCCTCCAATTCGATCAAAGGTTTAACTTCGGCCAACCCTTGGGCATGGGATGCGTTAGGCTCGCTGACGCTCCCCGTCTTCAATTTCGGCAGACTTCGTCGCGCGGAACAGGCCGCCATGGAACGTTACACGCAGTCGGCGCTGACCTACGAGCAGACCGTGCTGACGGCCTTTTCCGACGTCGAGCAGGCATTGGTGGCCATCACCACCTACCGCAGGCAGACCGAACGCTACGGCGAGCTGGTTCTCGCCAACGACCGCATCGCCGCGATGACGCAGGCGCTCTACCGCAGCGGCCTGTCGGACTACCTCGACGTGATCGACGCCCAGCGCAGCCTCTATCAGTCGCAGATGGAGTTCGTCAATCTGGTGGCGCAGCAATATATCAACTACGTCAATCTCTGCAAGGCGCTGGGCGGCGGATGGTGAGCGCACACCCCGGCAATGGAACGCTAAAATGGTCCGGGAGCGGTAATCAGGGCGGCTCCGGCAGCTTTTCCCGGCATCTCGCGGCGCTCCCCGAATGCCGGGAGTTTTCGGGCCGTTTCCCGCGAACGCCAGTCGGGGGTCAGGCTGTCGGGCGTCGTGTCGCCTGTTTCTGCCTGCCATTTCCGCAGTACGGCAAGCAGCTTCGCCGTTACGGCGGATTTCCCGGCGGCGAGATTCTCCAGCTGTTCCGGATCGGCGCGATAGTCGTACAGCTCGACCGAAGGGCGCGGCGTGATGAATATGTCGGCCTGAAGCGAATCCAGCCGGCCTGCGGCATAGGCCTCGAACAGCGAGCGTCCCGAAGCGCTGTTCACAACGTCCGCCGCCCCTACGGCACTCAACCACGGGCGGGCATTTTCGATCAGCAGGTAGCGTTCCGTGCAGACCATCCGTTCGCAGGCTTCGAAATCGTGCCAGTTGTGTTCGGCGAAAGCGTATGTACGGAATTTGCGGTCGGGATGAGCAAGCAGGGATGCGAAACTGCGTCCTTGGAATGCGCGGGGCGTTGCGACGCCCGCAATGTCGGTGAGCGTCGGAGCGAGATCGACAACGCTCACCAAGCTGTTGCAAACCTCCGCTTTGGCACGCATTCCGGCCGGATAACGGACGACAAAAGGCGTGTGGATGCCATCGGGTAGAAGCCGTGTCTTGGCACGGGCGAAGGGACGGCCGTTGTCGGCCATGACGACGATGAACGTGTCGTCGAAAACGCCCTGACGCCGGAGTTCGGCGACGACCTCGCCGACGAAACGGTCGAAGCGCGACACTTCGTAATAGTAGCTGGCGAAATCCTCCCGTGAAGGGTAATCATCGACAAAGAAGCGCGGTAAGACAACGTTTTCGGGGCTATAGCGTTCCAGCGAACGGTCGTCATCCCAGCCGCGGTGGGCATCGTGAGATGCGAACCACATAAAAAAGGGCCGGTCGCGCAGGTATTCCACCCAGCGTTCGGCCCCGCTGGGACCGCCCCCGTCGTTGGAGCCGCCTCCCGTCCGGTCGAAATCATGCAGTACCGGCCCTGCGGGGATCGCCGACGAATCGCCGAAATGCCACTTCCCAGCCTGCGCCGTATAATACCCCGCCGCTTTCAGCGCTCCGGCGACGGTAACCTGCTCCGCACCGATCGGCGAATGGAGTTCGCAGGCCCCCGTGTTGTGGGGATAACGCCCCGTAAGGATGCTCGCGCGGCTCGGACTGCTCGAACTGGTCGTCAGGATGGCGTTGGTAAAGCGCACTCCGGAGGCTGCGAGGGAGTCGATGTTGGGCGTGCGGATAACCGGATGTCCGTAACATCCGAAATCGTCGCGGGAAATGTCGTCGGCGATCAGCACCAAGATGTTCGGGCGTTTCGGATCAGCGCCTTTGTTTTTGCCGTCGGCGGCAGTCACGCCAGTGGCTGCCAGCGATCCGCAAAGCAGCGCCGGCAATCGATAATGTATTCGTGTCATGGGCGTCAAGAAAATTATTCAGGCAAATATAACAATATAATTCAATAGTATGGCAAAGACGGGACACCCGCCGCGCATCATCCCGTGAACAATCCGGAAATACCCATTTTTGGGGATTGCACATCCCGGCGTAAAATCGTATCTTTGGAGCCAAAAACCAAAGAGCGACAATGCGTCTATCCGAACTTAAGACCGGGGAATCGGCCACGATACTCAAAGTGACGGGACACGGCGGTTTCCGCCGCCGCATCATGGAGATGGGTTTCGTCCGCGGACAGCGGGTCGAAGTGATTCTCAACGCCCCGCTGAAGGACCCTATCGAATACAAGATCATGGGCTACGACATTTCGCTGCGGCGCAGCGAAGCCGACATGGTGGTCGTGCTCTCAGACAGCGAAGCCAGCGAATACCTCGCCGGGGGCGGCTCGCACCATCACCACCACGAACACCACCGCCGGCACTGCGGATGCGGCGCCGACGGACAGCCCGCGGAACCGGAATACCCGACGGCCGAGACGCCCGGTCCGGATGACGGCTGCGCGACGATCGACGAAGTCATCAACCGTCACAGCCGCACGATCGGCGTGGCGCTGGTGGGCAACCCCAACAGCGGCAAGACCTCGCTTTTCAACGCCATTTCGGGCGGTCACGAACACGTCGGCAACTACAGCGGCGTGACGGTCGGCGCCAAGATCGGGCACCGCTGCTACCGCGGCTACCGTTTCGAAGTGACCGACCTGCCGGGCACCTACGCCCTTTCGGCCTACACGCCCGAAGAGCGTTACGTGCGCAGCCACATCGCCGAGAGGACTCCCGACGTAATTATCAACTCGGTGGTGGCGTCGAACCTCGAACGCAACCTGTACCTGACTACGGAGCTGATCGACATAAACCCGCGCATGGTCGTGGCGCTCAACATGTTCGACGAGCTTAACTCAAGCGGCGCAGAGCTGGATTACGACAACTTGGGCCGCATGCTCGGCGTGCCGATGGTGCCCGTCGAGGCGCGCAACGGCAAGGGCATCGAGCAGCTGCTCGACACGGTGATCGCGGTATACGAGAATCAGGACGAGCGCGTGCGCCACATCCATATCAACATGGGGTCCGTCATCGAAGAGGGACTGCGCCGCCTGAACGGCGAGATGAACGCTTTCCGCGGCGAGCTGCCCAAAGCCTTCCCGCCCCGCTACTATGCGATGAAGATGCTCGAAGGCGACCGGCAGGTCGAGGAGCAGCTGCGCGGCTGCAGCCGCTGGCCCGAATGGGCCGCGATCCGCGATCTGGAAGCCAAGCGCATCAGCGAAGCGCTGGGCGAAGACGTCGAAACGGCGGTCGCCAACCAGAAATACGGATTCATACAGGGCGCGCTCAGGGAGACCTTCACTCCGGGCAAGCGCGAGGAGGCTTCGACCACGGCGCTGATCGACACCTTCGTGACGCATAAACTGTGGGGATTCCCGATCTTCTTCTTCCTGATGTGGTTCATGTTCTGGTGCACGTTCAGTCTGGGCGCCTATCCGCAGGAGTGGATCGACGCGCTGGTGGGCTGGATCGGCGGCGCGATCGACTACATGATGCCCGCCGGACCGCTGCGCGACCTGCTGGTGGACGGCATCGTGGGCGGCGTGGGCGCCGTGATCGTCTTCCTGCCCAACATCATGATCCTCTACCTGTTCATCTCGTTCATGGAGGATTCGGGCTACTTGGCCCGCGCGGCCTTCATCATGGACCGCGTGATGCACCGCATCGGCCTGCACGGCAAATCGTTCATTCCGCTCATCATGGGCTTCGGCTGCAACGTCCCGGCGATCATGGCCTGCCGGACGATCGAGAGTCGCAGCAGTCGGCTGATTACCATACTGATTACCCCTTTCATGTCATGCAGCGCGCGAATTCCGATCTACCTCCTGCTGGCGGGCACGTTCTTCGCCGCCGACGCCGGGACGGTGATGCTGGGCCTCTACGCGCTGGGGATCGTGCTGGCTGTCGTTACGGCGCGGCTGATGCGGCGGTTCCTCTTCCCGGTGGACGAGACGCCGTTCGTGATGGAGCTGCCGCCCTACCGCCTCCCGACGTGGAAAACCACGTTCAGCCACATGTGGGACAAGTGTGCGCAGTACCTCAAGAAGATGGGCGGCATGATCCTGATCGCTTCGGTCATCGTGTGGTTTTTGAGCTACTACCCCCGCACGGACGCCGCCGCCGGAACCGAGGCGCACTACGAAAATTCCTACCTCGGACGGCTCGGCAAGGGCTGCGAGCCGGTGTTCAGCCCCCTGGGATTCAATTGGAAAGCCGGCGTGTCCCTGCTGTCGGGCCTCCCGGCCAAAGAGATCGTGGTGTCGACGCTCGGCGTGCTCTACTCCGAAGGCGCCGCGACCGCTCCCGCAGAGCAGGAGGCCGTGATCGGCGATGCGGACGGCGCGACGGAAATCATCGTGAAAACGGACGATCCGACGCCGGCAGAGGCATTCCGGACCGCGGAAGAGGAGGAGGCGGACTCGCTCTCGCAGCGGCTGCTCGCGAGCGGCGACTTCACGACGGCCTCGGCGCTGGCGTTCCTCGTCTTCATCCTGCTCTACATGCCCTGCATCGCCACGGTGGCCGCCATCGGCGCCGAAGCCGGGTGGAAATGGGCTGCGGCGTCGGTGGTTTACAACACGACGCTGGCCTGGTTCGTGGCGTGGATCGTATATCGGATCGCACTGATATTCTGAACGATGGACTGGCAGGATTACATCGTCGCAGCCATCGGGCTGGCGGTTGCGGCCATTGTCGCGAGGCGGCTGTGGTGTTTCGCGCGCGGACGGCGGCGGGGAGGATGCGCGTCGTGCGCGTCGGCGCAATGCCCGCTCAAGAAGCGCACCGGCAGGAATTGATTTGCCGGACACGGGCTGCGCCGGGGAGATTCTCCAAATAAATTTGGCATTGCACCCGGCATGCACTATATTTGTCGCCGCAAACGGCGGCAGGGTTCCGGGACCGGCTGAAAAGTCCGGTCCCGAACGTTCAAGGCCCGCCGCCAAAGTCGAACGACGATGACAGGACTTTTTCAGATTCTTCTTTTCTGGCTCATAGGCAATGCGTTGAGCCTTATCACCGGAGGTTACGTGTCGGGCAACATCATCGGCATGATCCTGCTCTTTGCTGCGTTGTGCCTGCGCTGGGTGCGGGCCGAGACGGTGCGCCCCGCGGCGCGGTTCCTGTTGGGGGCCATGGCGCTCTTTTTCGTGCCCTACGGGGTGGGGCTGATGGACTCCTACCGGGTGATCCTCGAAAACCTCTGGGCCATCCTCGTCTCGGGAATCGTCTCGACGATCCTCGTGCTGATCGTCGCCGGCCAGACCTTCCAGAGCCTGAACCGCCGCGCCCGCCTGCGGCACATCAAACAACTCCGCCACGATGCCTGACGCCTCATTTCTCTCCTCGGACCTCTTTCTGCTGACCCTCACCGTGGGGCTTTACTGCCTCGGAGGGATGATCTACCGCCGTACGCGGCTGCCGCTGCTGCATCCCGTGCTGCTGACGTTCGTCGCCGTGATCGTCTTCCTGCGCTGCGCCGGAATCGGCTACGAGCGTTACCGCGACGCCACGGGCATCCTCAATTTCGCCCTCGGCATGTCGGTCGTGGCGCTCGGGTATCTGCTCTACGAACAGTTGGAACGCCTGCGCGGAAGCCTGCTTCCCGTGGGCATGGCCACGCTCGCGGGATGCGTCGTCGGGGTGTTGAGCGTCGTCTATATCGCCATGGCGTTCGGCGCCGAGCGGCAGATTCTCAACTCCATAGCCCCCAAGTCGGTCACGGTGCCCATCGCCGTGTCGGTCGCCGGACCGCTGGGCGGCAACGTCTCGGTGACGTCGGTCGTGGTCTTCTGCGTCGGAATCTTCGGCAGCATCTTCGGCGAGTGGATTCTGCGCCGCTGCGGGGTCCGCGACCCCGAGGCCCGGGGATTCGCCCTCGGAGCCGCAGCCCACGGCATCGGCACGGCCCGCGCCATCGAAATAGGAGCCGCCGAAGGGGCTTTGAGCGGTCTGGCCATGGCCCTGATGGGGCTGGCGACGGCGCTGCTCATGCCGCTGATGGAGAAATATCTGTATTAGACGCAAGACCTTGTGCGCATGCGGCGAAGAAACGAGGCGCGGAGACGTCCGGTTCGCCTTGCAGCGCAGACCGGGGAATTAATGCTCAATTTTTAATTCTTAATTTTTAATTTTATTATTATTTCCCTATCTTTGCCCGGAAAGCATAATCCCAAACATATTCAAGCTATGGCAAAAGCAGTCAACATCGCCCGTTCGCACCGGTTGGACGGCATCGGAGAGTACTATTTTTCGCGCCGTCTGCGCGAGATCGCCGAGATCGAAGCGGCCACCGGCCGCCAGATCGTAAAACTGGCCATGGGCAGCCCCGACCTGCCGCCCCATCAGTCCGTGATCGACCGCCTGGCGAAAGAGGCGCAGCGTCCCGACGTACACAAATACATGTCTTATCAGGGTGAACCCATCCTGCGCAAGGCTTTTGCCGACTGGTACAAGAAATGGTACCGCACCGAGCTGGACTTCAAGTCGGAGGTGCTGCCGCTGATCGGCTCGAAGGAGGGTATCATGCACATCTGCATGACGTTCCTCAATAAGGGCGACAAAGTCCTCGTCCCGAACCCCGGCTACCCCACCTACTCGGCGGCCGTGCGTCTGGCGGGCGGCGAAATGCTCCCCTATGCGCTGAACAAGCAGACCAACTTCTACCCCGACTTCGACGCCATCGAAAAGGCCGGGCTGGACGGTGTGAAGATGATGCTCGTCAACTACCCCAATATGCCGACGGGACAAACCCCCTCGATGGAGCTGTTCCAGAAGATCATCGACTTCGGAGCCAGGCACAACATCCTGATCGTGCACGACAACCCGTACAGTTTCATCCGCAACGCCGAACACCCGATCTCGATCATGGAGGCCGAGGGCGCGAAGGACGTGGCGCTGGAGATGAACTCGCTGTCGAAAGGCCACTCGATGGCCGGCTGGCGCGTGGGCGTCGTCGTGGGCAAGAAGGAGTGGATCGACTCGATCCTCACGTTCAAGTCGAACATGGACTCGGGTATGTTCTACCCCATTCAGGCCGCTGCCGACACGGCGCTGGCGCTGGGCGAGGAGTGGTTCAAGGAGCTGAACGACATCTACTACGGCCGCGAGAAGCAGGCTTACGAACTGCTCGACGCGCTGGGATGCCGCTACCGCAAGGGACAGGCGGGCCTGTTCGTGTGGGCCGAGCTGCCCGAGGGCTACGAGGGCGACAGCTTCGCATTCTCGGACGAAGTGATGGAGAAGACCGACGTGTTCCTGACCCCCGGCGGCATCTTCGGTTCGGAGGGCAACGCTCTTTTTCACATCTGGCGCTGCCGGCGGAGGGGGGGGGGGAGGGTTGGGGGGGGGGGCGTGTCGTTAGAAAAAAAAAAATG
>OLIQ01001051.1_pt1 | contig 10549 bp, 6 predicted proteins | sample 1609631 | NCBI WGS metagenome assembly OLIQ01 (sample SAMEA4350114, study PRJEB24818) | metagenome | biome: human; feature: gut; material: faeces | place: Denmark | collected 2013-09
TCATAAACCGGCGTGAAAACCGCCGATCGGGGGTGCGGGACGGTGCCGGGAGTACGTTTGTGTTCCGGATCGGAAAATACAATTTTGTGACAAAATAGTACCGGATCATGTACGGCGGAGAAATTTGCCGTCCGTATATTTTTCGGTCCGCATCTTATTTCTCAACTTTGTTTTCACGAAAAACCAACCGTTTAACCTAAAACTTAAAACCAGATTAGCCTATGGAAAAAAACTCCTGTCTGATCCTTTCCGCCGATTTTTTTGCGGAATCCCGTAATTTATCCTGTTATTTTCCCGTTTTCTGAATCCATGAACCGCATCCGCGTCACCGGGTGCGGGGAGTATATTTTAACTAAACCAAAAAACAATATCTATGACCAATTTTGGGCACAAAATCATGTTGACGGTTTTGGTGCTGCTGATTACCCCCCCCCTTGGGTTTGCAGCCGCAACCGTTAATGCCAGCCCCCTGACCCAGACATCCAAGGTCACCGTCAAGGGCGTTGTGAAGGACGCCGCAGGAGCGCCGCTGCTCGGCGTTACCGTCATTGTCAAGGGTACTTCGGTCGGAACCTCGACCAGTATCGACGGTGAAACCAGATCCAGTGCGCCGCCGATGCCGAACTCGACTTCTCGTTCATCGGCTACGAGACGCAGACGCTTCCGGTGGCCAACCGCACGCTGCTGAACGTGACGCTGAAGGAAGACGCGCAGCTGATGGACGAAGTGATCGTCATCGGCTACGGCACCACCACCCGCCGCCGTGCGGTGGGCGCCGTGGACCAGATCAAGTCCGAAGCCATCACCGAACGTTCCGTCGCTAACCTGACGCAGGCGCTGCAGGGCACTTCGCCCAGCCTCGTCATCCAGCAGCGAAGCAGCGACCCCGCCGACAACCAGCTCAACATCAACATCCGCGGTATCGGTACGATGAACAACAACGAACCGCTGATCGTCATCGACGGTCTGGTGTCGGACAACGCCAGCTTCAACAAGCTCAATCCCTCGGACATCGAGAACGTCTCGGTGCTGAAGGATGCCGGTACGGCCGCCATTTACGGTTCGCGCGCCGCCAACGGCGTGCTGCTGGTCACCACCAAGAAGGGCAAGCTGAATCAGGCTCCGACCGTCGAACTCACGGCCATGGTCGGCTGGCAGCAGCCCGAAGTGCTCTACACGCCCGTTCAAGGCTGGCAGAACGCCACGCTGCTCAACATTTCCAAAGCCAATTCGGGGCTGGCTCCCGCCTTTACCGCCGAGCAGATCCGCGACCTCAAGGCGCACGGCAACGGCACGTTCTACATGGATGAGATTCTGCGGACGGCCATGCAGCAGAACTACAACGTCAGCGTATCGGGCGGCGGCGCCAATACGACCTATATGATTTCGGCAGGCTATTACGATCAGGAGAGCAACTTCGAAGGTCCCGATTACGGCCGCCAGCGTTACAATTTCCGTACGAACATCACCACCGAATACAAACGCGTGAAGGTAACGGCCCTGCTCTCCTATTCGCACGAGAACAGCAAGACGACGACCGACGGTTCGACCATCGCCAACGCGATGCGTATTCCCACCTATTACTATTACCGTCAGTACGATCCCGTGACGGGCAAATACCTGCTCAACGACAAACTGACCGACCGCAACTCGCTGGGCCTGCTCGAAGAGGGCGGTTACAACAAGTACCGCAACGACTATGTGAACGCCAACCTGTCGGCCGAGGTGAAGATCATCGACGGGCTGAAACTGCGCGGCGTGCTGGGTGCCGATATCTTCGCCGACCACCGCTATACGCGGACGCACGAAGTGATGTTCTACAATACCGACGCTGCGGGCAATCCGGTCGGCGAAGGCCGTTCGGCCAACAACGACAACAAGTCGGAGGACTGGAACAAACGCGCCTACCTGATCAATTCTCAGCTGATGCTCGACTTCGACCGTACGTTCGGCAAGCACCATGTGGCCGCCCTGTTAGGCGCCTCGAACGAGTCCTACACCTCCGAAGCGAACCAGATCTCCTTCAAATGGGCCGACCCCGATCTGGGTATCAACGGCGACGGCACCGAGGCCGTCATTTCGGGCGACGGCCGGTCTTCGGTGACGCCCGAAAACACGACCCGCACCAGCCTCACCTCCGTTTTCGGCCGTGCCGCCTATGACTACGACAACCGTTACTACGCCGAGTTCTCGTTCCGTTACGACGGCTCCTCGAAATTCCGTTCCGACCTGCGCTGGGGCTTCTTCCCCTCCGTGTCGCTGGGATGGCGTCTCTCGCAGGAGGCTTTCATGGAGAGCTACCGCGACAACGTCGGCGACCTGAAGATCCGCGGTTCCTACGGTACGCTGGGCAACCAGTCGGTGGGCGACTACCAGTACTTCACCACCTACAACGTCTATTCGAACACCTATGCCTTCAATAACGTGGGCGTCGGCGGCGCCGGCTTCCAGCTCGGTACCGACAACCTGCAGTGGGAGGTGTCCAAGACCTTCAACGTCGGTTTCGACGCCTCGTTCTTCCGGGGCAAACTCAACCTCGGCTTCGACTACTTCAACAAACATACGACCGACATTCTGGTCAAGCCCCAGACCCCGCTGATTCTGGGCACCGAGCTGCAGAACTACAACGCCGGCGAGATGCGCACGCAGGGCTGGGAGCTGACGCTCAGCTATGCGCTCAAGAAACGCGATTGGTCGCATTTCTTCCAGTTCAACATCGGCGACTCGTGGAACAAGGTGCTCAAATACGAGGGCTTCGAGGATATTTCCGGACAGGAAGAGTTCTGGCGCATCACCCGCGAGGGGCTGCCGTTCAACTCCTACTACGGTTACAAGACCGACGGCTTCTTCCAGAGCTATGACGAAATCGCCCATTCGGCCGTGCCGACGGGCAAGAGCGTCAAGCCGGGCGACGTGAAATTCAAGGACCGCAACGGCGACGGCACCATCGACGAGAACGACCGCTACTATCTGGGCAACGCCTTCCCGCGCTACACGCTGGGCTTCACCTACAACGTCGCATGGAAAGGCATCGACCTCTCGATCTTCCTGCAGGGCGTTCTCAAGCGCGACATGATGGTCCGCGGCGAGCTGATCGAGCCGTTCCACTCCAACTACGGTTACACGATGTACGAACACCAGCTCGACTTCTGGACCCCGACCAACACCGACGCCCGCTGGCCGCGTCTGACCGATATTTCGGACCCCTCGAACCAGAACAACTACCGCATGGGTTCGGACCTCTACATGTTCGACGGCAGCTACCTGCGCCTGAAGAACATCCAGCTGGGTTATACGCTTCCCGAACGGATTTCGATGAAATTCGGCGTCAAGCGCTTCAAGATCTACTTCAACGCCCAGAACCTGCTTACGTTCAGCAACTGTTCGTTCATCGACCCCGAATCTTCGGAGTTCGGCTCGAACATGAATTCGGGCGGCGCCAACTCAGGCCGCAACTACCCGAACCTGCGTTACTTCGGCGCCGGTCTGAACATCACATTTTAAATAAAGGCGAAAACTATGAAAACGACGATTTTAAAATATATCACCGTGACGTTCGCCGCCGGAGCGATGCTGCTCGCAGGCTGCAACGATCTGGATCAGGAGCCTACCAACAAGTTTACCGACAAGGCTTTCTGGACTTCGCCCGAACGTGCGAACATGGTGCTCAACATGGCCTACAACCAGATGTTCGGTCACGACAAGATCTGGCAGGACGAAGCCTTGAGCGACAACTTGTACGAACAGCGCGGCAATCCCGACACGCGCACGATCCGCATGGGGCAGGCGACGCCCAACACGGGACTGTTCCGCAGCGAGTGGAAATGGGTGTTCGAGGGTGTCAAGACCTGCAATGTCTTTATGAATTTCGTGGACGAGGTGCCGGGCATGGACCCCGAACGGCTCGCCGGGATGAAGGCGCAGATCCGCTTTATCCGTGCATTCCTCTATTTCCGTCTGGCCAATTTCTACGGCGACATTCCCTTCTTCCTGCAGGATATTTCGCTCGAAGAGTCGCGCCGCGTCTCCCGCACTCCCTATCCGGAGGTGATGAGTGCGCTGCACCGTGAACTCGACGAGATCGTCGGCGACCTGCCCACCCGCGACGAACTGAAAGCCGACGACAACGGCCGCATCACCAAAGCCGCCGCCATGGTGCTCAAGGCGCGTATGTATATGTACGAGAACGTGCAGCGCACCGGCAATTCGGTTTCGGACAACATGCGCAAGGCCGCCGATATCTGTGACAAGCTCATCCACGAGCAGGGCACCTACGGCACCTACAGCCTGCTGACCCAAGGGTCCGGCGACGGCATTCCGGCCTATGAATACCTCTTTACCTCGGCCGCCGAATACAACAGCGAGGTGATCCTCGACTATGCCGCCGTCGAACTGAACAAGCAGTGGTCCACGCTCTATTCGATGGTTCCCCTGACGATGGGCGCCAACCTCTGCCAGAAGGCTCCGACGCGCGCGCTGGTGGACAGCTATCTCAATGCCGACGGCTCGGTTCCGGCGGACAAGACCGTCTATGCGAACCGCGATCCGCGTCTGACCGCTACGGTCGTCTACAACGGCTATGTGTGGAAAGACCGCAACGACAAGGGCGAATACGTGACCAAAGGCACGATCAACGTGACTTCGGGCAACGACAAGGCCGGTACGGACAACGGTTCGCCCACGGGCTTCTACACCCGCAAGTATTTCGATACGACCCACGGCAAGAACCTCGAAATGTGGACCAATATCATCATGATGCGTTATGCCGACGTGCTGCTGATGTACGCCGAGGCGAAGGCGTACCTGAACGAGATGGACGCCGCGGTGTGGAACGAGACGATCAAGCCGATCCGTCAGCGTGCGGGGCTCAGCGGCACCGACTTCCCCTCGTCGGGCGATTACACCCAGATCGTACGCGACGAACGCCGTGTCGAGCTGGCGCTCGAAGGACTGCGCTACTTCGACCTGATCCGCTGGATCAATTACAAGGACTCCAAGTCGCAGGGCGTCATCGACCTTTTGAACGGTGCGGTCTACGGCGCCAAGGAGCTGAACGGAGGCCGTCAGATCGACGAATTCAAGTTCAATTCCAGCCGGGACATCCTCTGGTCGCTTCCGCTCTCCGAAACGCAGCTCGTGCCGACGCTGCTGCCCAACAATTCGGGTTATTAATCGTCAATCAAAAAAGTATCGAAAACAATGAAAAAGATATTGAACATACTGATGGCGGCCCTCGTCCTTACGGGCATCTCCTGCTCGGAAGACTTGGAGTACAAGCCCGGAGGCGTCACTCCGGTGCAGACGCTGCTGCTGCCGGCCGACAACTATTACGTGGAGCTGCAGAGCGCTTCGACGGCGACGCTCCGTTTTTCGTGGGAGCCGGCGCTGGCTGCCGACGGACAGCTTCCCCATTACGAGGTGGTCTTCTTCGGCAAGCCCGGCGGCGAGATCGTTTACCGTTGTGACGCCGGTTCCTCGACCAGCGTGGATATTGTCCACAAGGAGATCAACCGCATCGCCAATGCCGCGGGCATCGACGTCGGGGCCGACGGAGCCGTCTACTGGTCGGTCGTGTCGAGCCGGGGCGTGGATACCGCGCCTGTGGTTGCGACGCCCCGCCGGTTGGAACTGACGCGTCTGCTGGGCTTCAATGTGATTCCGGACCAGTTGTTCCTCACGGGCGAAGCCACCGAGGGCGGCAGCGATCTTGAGAATGCCTGTGTCGGCCGCAGGACCGGCGACGGCGAGTTTACCTTCTATCAGCAGCTCGAAGCCGGCAAGGGCTTTACGTTCGTCAGCTCGAAGGGCGACGACCGCACGACCTATACGGTCGTCAACGGCGTGCTGAACGACCAGAGCGCCGAACCCGCCACGATCGACCGATCGGGTGTTTACCGCATCAAGCTCGACCTCAATGTCCGCGGAATCACCTTCGAGCATATAGACCGCGTGGAATTCAATTTCGCACCGCGCACCGAAGACAACGGCAATATGGAGTATATCGGCAACGGCTGCTGGAAATTCTCCGATTACAACGTCAAATTCAGGGAAGAGAGCTGGGGACTCGACCAGCGTTACAACTTCCATCCGGTTTTCGACGGGGTTACGTATGTATGGGCCGGTACGAAAGGCAACGACAGCAGCCCCAGCGCGCTGAGCGGCGCGGAGTATTACATCCTGACCGAGAATCTGTTTACCGGGGATGCCTATGGTCCCGAAAAGTTTAAGTTCCACAGCGATTTTAACGGTAAGAAAGTCGATATCACCCTGATTATGTCCGGTGACGTGGAGAATTGTACGCATGTAATCGAGATCGTCGGCTAAAAAATAATTGAACCTATGAAAAACATACTGAATAAACTGGTTGTTCTGCTGCTCGCGGGTTTTGCACTGGCGGCCTGTGCCGAGCATACGGAATATGACGATACCGGCTTCAGCGCGGTCGAAAAACTGCTCTATCCGTCGGACGGCTACGCCCTCGATCTGATCGAACAGGCCGATGCCAACCTTTATTTCGAGTGGGAGGTCTCCAAGGTCGGAACTCCCGTCTACACCGTGGTTTTCCTCGATGCGGCCAAAAAGGAGATCGGCCGTTATCTGGCCGACAACAACGGTCAGAAGTCCTCGCTGAAGATGCTCCACAGCCAGCTCAATACGATTGCCGGCGACGCCGGCATCGAGCCTGACGCTGCGGGCGACCTCTATTGGACGGTCAGCGCCGGACTGGGCGGAGCCGAACAGCTTTCGCCGGCCGAGCCGCACAAACTCACCGTCAAGCGCTATGCTTCGATCGACGCGCCCTACCACCTCTACGTGACGGGCGAAGGCTCCGAGTTCGGCACGGAGCCCGCCGCGGCTAAACAGATGCGCGAGCTGGGCGACGGCAAGTTCGAGATTTACACCCGATTCACCGGCTCGTTCAGCTTCATCAACCGCAATGCGGCGGGCAGCAAGCGTACGTTCGGTGTCGCCGAAGGCCGCCTGACCGAGGGCGCCGACGCCGCAGGCACGGGCGACGGCGTTTACCGCGTACTGGTCGATTTCAAGGCCGGTACCGTGAAGATGGAAAAGATCGAAAGCGTGAAATACCACTGGTGCTGGACGCCCGATCCCGATGCCGTGATGGAATATGCCGGCAACGGCGTCTGGAAGCGTCAGATCACTTGGGACGGCGACAACCGCTACCGTTTCGATGCGGTGATCGACGGCACGGATTACATCTGGGGCTACTCGTCGAGCGATATGAGCGATTCGGACATGCCTTCCGGCCTGACCGGGCCGCAGTACAGGCTGTCAATGCGCGAAACGGGCAATATCAATCAGTGGGACTACTCCTTCAAGCATATCGCCGTGCTGAGGAACGTCACCTGCACGATCGTCGTGGACTGCTCGCCCGAAGCCGAGGCGTACTACCACCGTTACGAATTCGACTTCGCGCCCGAAGCCACTCCCGTGACGCTGATCTCGCCCGATGACAACGCCTCCGTCGTGCTGAATGCGCAGGCGGGCGCCAAGCTGACCTTCGCGTGGAACAAGTTTCCCGATTCGGACCCTGCGGGCAAGCTGACGAGCTATACGCTGGTCTTCTATTCGGACGCCGCGCTGGAAAAGGCCGTCGGCCGCAAGGAGGCGCAGTATAACGGCTCCGTGGACGTCTCCTTCTCCGAGCTGGAGTCGATCGCCGATGCCGCGGGCATTGCCGCCGAAGGCACGGGCGACCTGTACTGGGCCGTAGAGAGCAAACTGCTTTCGTGGACGGCGCTCTCCTCCGGCCGCAAACTCACGGTTACCCGCATGAAGGGTATTCCGACCGCCGCCTACATCACGGGCGCCGCTTCGGAGTTCGGTTCCGGCTATCAGGCCCTCAAGGCGCTGGGCGCGGGCAAGTTCGAGATTTTCACCAAGCTGACGACTGACGCCGCAGGGTACAACTTCACCGACGGCGATACGGCCGATGCGCGCAAGTTCGTCGTCGAAGGCGGTGCGATCCGGGAGAGCGACGCAAGCGTCGTTTCGTCCGAAGAGGCCATCTATTACATCCTGCTCGACTTCGGCGCAGGCACGGCGAAGCTCCAGAAGATCGAGAACATGCGTTACCTCTCGCCGAACGTCAAGACCCAGCATACCGAGAAGCAGATCAAGCTGCCTTATCAGGGCAACGGCATCTGGTATGCCGCAGGCGTGGTGCCCTACCTGAGGGACTGGGATGACGACCGCTACTTCTTCTGGGCCGAGGTGGACGGCGTGAAGACCAAGTTCGGCGCCAATCCCGGCATGACGGGCGACCTGAATTCCAAGCCTGCCGAGAACGATTCGCGCTTCCGCGTATTCTGGCCGATCGCCGATGTGAACGGCGACGATGCCGGCGCGTTCAAGATGCTCCACGCCTACCGCGGCAACGACTCCAAGCGGGTGAACATCAAGCTCAACATGAGTCCCGATACGGAGCACTACTACAACTATATCGAGTATCTGGATTAACCAACTCTCCGGGGGAGGCGCGCTCCGCAAGGCGTGCCCCCCCCCGGTAAAAAACGACAGACTTATGAAAAAATACATTTTAGCGCTTACCGCCGCGGCGACCCTGCTGGGAGCCTGCGAGGTGGACGACAAATACTACGGCAAAGAGGTGGTGGATCCGGCCGAGAAGCTCGAACCCGCTTACGGGGAGGACTGGACCGCCCATGCCGACAAGATCGACGAGAAGCTGATCGAGAATTTCATGAATACCGACCGCGGCACATTCTGGTATACCGATCAGGACCGCACGAACGAATCGACCTACTGCTACTGGCCGCAGGCTCATGCGATGGACGTGCTCATAGACGCTTACCTGCGTATTCCCGAAGGCGACGCCCGCCGCGACACCTATGCCGGCTACATGTCCAAATGGTACGAGAACAAGGGCAACAACTACGGCAACAGCTATTGGGGAACTTACGGTTTCGGCAATGCCTACACCGACGACTCGGAGTGGATCATCCTGACGCTGATCCGCATGTACGAGGCTACCGGAGTACAGAAGTACCTCGCCGCCGCTCGCAAGACCTACGAGGAGACGGTGATCGCCCGCTGGACCGAAGACGAGAACGGCGGCGGCATCCGCTGGAGCTTCGACGCCGAGAACAGCAAGAACGCCTGCTCGAACGGTCCGGGCGCCCTCTGCGCCATGCGCCTGTGGGCCAACAGCCCCAAAGGAGCCGAGAGGGATCAGTATCTGGCCGATGCGAAGAAGATTTACAACTGGCTCAGCTCGACGCTCTACAATCCGCTGACGGGCGCCGTGTCCGACAACATGAAGAACGGCGTGATCAATGGCGGCGCGCTGACCTATAATCAGGGTACGTTCATGGGCGCCGCGCACGAGCTTTACAAGGCCACGGGCGACGCCAAATACATGACCGACGCCGCGCGCGCGGCGCGTTACACCATGAAGTCGATGGTGACCAACGGGGTGCTGAACAACGAAGGTTCGGGCGACAATGCGCTTTTCAAGGGGATTTTCGTCCGCTATGCGATGAACGTCTGGAAGGACGCTTCGGTCGATAAGGCAGATGCGGGGCTGCGCCGGGAGATCGAGGAGTTCCTGATCTACAACGGGCTGGTCTGCTGGCGCGACGGCGTGGACAAGTCGGAGGGATCGAAGTGGTTCTTCGGCGGATTCTGGGGCGAGCCGGGATCTTCGTGGGACGGCCGTCTGAACGAGCAGGTCAGCGCTTCGACGATGATCGAGGCCATGGCGCTGCTGATCGAGTAGGGCGCAAGGTCCTCAGGACAGGCAAAGAGAAAGAGCGGGTTTCGGCCCGCTCTTTCTTCGTTTGATCTGCTCCGCCGGATGTTATGCCGGATTCCGTGTCGTGGCTGTGGCGGCTGTTATGCCGGAGCCTCGCCGGATGTGATGTCATGACTGTGGCGGCTGTTATGCCGGAGCCTCGCCGGATGCCGTGTCGTAGCTGTGGCGGCTGTTATGCCGGAGGTCCGCCGGATGCCGTGTCGTGACTGTGGCCGCTGTCATGCCGGAACTTCGCCGGATACTATGCCGGACTCCGCCGGACGTTACGCCGACCGGTCTGCGGCATCTTCGCTCTCTTCGCCCACTTCCTGACGGATCTGCGAGAGTTTCTCCTTGCGGTAGACTTTGGGCGTGCAGCCGTATTTGGCGGAGAAGCATTTGAAGAAGGTGCCCCGGTTTACGAAGCCCGCCTTGTAGATGATCTCGTCGATCGAGAGCTTCGTGGTCGTGAGCAGCTGTTCGGCCTTGGCCAGCCGGTACTCCTTGATGATGTTGGTCGGCGTCTGGTTGAGGATGCCCTCCAGCCGTCGGTAGAGGTTGCGGATGCTTACGCCCAGTTCGTCGGCGATGAATTTGGTCGAGATCTCCGTGTTGGAGATGTTGTCGTTGATGATCTTCAGCATCCGGTCGATGAACTCCTTGTCGTCCTGATGGAGCATGCGCCCGTCGGAAAGCTCGAAGGCGCTGATCGAGGACTTGTAATAGTCCTTGAGCGACCGGTTGCGGCGGAGCAGCTGCTCGGCCACGGCTTTGAGG
>OLIQ01001057.1_pt1 | contig 10473 bp, 9 predicted proteins | sample 1609631 | NCBI WGS metagenome assembly OLIQ01 (sample SAMEA4350114, study PRJEB24818) | metagenome | biome: human; feature: gut; material: faeces | place: Denmark | collected 2013-09
CAATCTTCTTTACCGGGAGGATGAGCGCGAGTTGATTCCAATCTGTAAGCAGATGAATGTTGCGCTGATGCCGTACAGTCCGCTTGCAGCCGGGCATCTGTCAAGACCTGTGTGGAATACAGATTCTTTGCGGAGTCAGACCGACCGTGTTGCACATGGAAAGTATGACCGGATGGAAGAACAGGATATGAAGGTGGTTGCCAGAGTGCATGAGCTCTCAGAAAAACACAATTGCAAGATGTCACAGATTGCTCTTGCATGGCAGTGGGCAAAGGGCGTGACAGCACCAATCGTCGGAGTAACGAAGACTGCATACTTGGATGATGCAGCAGGTGCGCTCGATGTGAAGCTTTCCGCAGAGGACGTGGCTTACCTGGAAGAGATGTATGTGCCACATCCAGTCGTTGGAGCTATCAAAGAAAATCCGGCACAGGGCGTTGTGCTGTTGGATGAGAAAAAGTAATTATTTCCCAACCACCAGCGCAAAATATCCCCAATCCCAGATCGGGGATGCAAAACTATTTTCCAGATATTCGCGGATATCCGCATCTTCATAACCGGTCATGCGCGACAGGATTACGATATAGTCACGGACGGTTTCGTAAGAAAGATGATTTGCTCCTTCGGCAGAGCAGAGAAGAAAAAGGCTCTGCCGGATGGATGCATATTCCATGGCAATCCATTCGAGATGTAACAACATATCGTCGATCGTATCCTCCGGCATAAGCAGGTCGGAGAATATTTCGTTTGCCACATAGTTCCGAAACAGAATATCGTAGGTATGTAATTGCTTATTAAAATCGATAAGTCTCTCATCGTCTGGTACAGTGAATTGTTCTGCGAGCGTAATCAGTGGATTCAAGTACGGCGCGTACAAGCCTTCCCCGATATAATTTACAGATAGATCCTGTAACAGCTCATTGCATTCCATCCATGTGTCCGCAGCCGGAAGTTCTACGTCGTGGATAGCTGCACGAAGCTCTGACAGCGAAGAAAGTGAGAAATATTCAGTTACCTTTGCTATGGTAATCGGAGCGTTTTTTGCCAGTTCAGATAGAATATAAAAGCTTTCTAATAAAGCTTCTTCGATAGAAATATTCGTATCCTGAATCAGATCCATGATCGAAGCGCGGATCAAAAAGAGTGCGTCCGGATCAGACACCTGTGGGAAATCCAGCAGCGTATCTCTCCACAGATCAATCACTGCCGGACAGCATGGCATGAGCATCCCTTCCTTGTGGTTGTGAAAGGTATGATATTCCCGCGGGAAGGTTGCACACGTTTCTGAGAGCACAGAATCTCCGTAGGCAGACACCAAGCGGCACAGCTTGGCGTCATCTAAGAAAGGACAGCGATGCATCGCGTCTAATCCGATTACGTGCTGCCCGTCTTTCTTCGTTGTGTAGGCACTTAAATTCTTACGGCACTCCGGTACGTTATCCGGCGGAAGAAGCTTCTTCCAGCGGCGGTTTGTGTCTGCATCGACTGCGATTTTCCACTCTTTACAACAGGTGATCGGACATTTGTCCGCAATACAGGTAAATTTGTTATAATAATCCGGCGTTAACATGTGTGATTTTAATTCTCCGTTTCTGTATTCAAAGCCAATATCGGCTGATCGTCTAACATAGCGAAATCATTATAAATGAAAAATGAATATAGGACAATATGCGGTTGACAATTCCGGAAAGCAGCCATATATTATAATCGATTTTGTATGTGTCTTATATGCATTTTCGTGGAAATTTGGTGGTATGCATGATTCTATATGTGTAAAATTGTGCTAAAATAGAAGACACGTATAGAGAATGGAGGAAATAGCATGAACGAGAATATGAAAAAAAGAAATGAGGTTCTGGCACAGACCGTTATCAAAGGATTGGAATCCCGGAACATGACCGGTTACTATGCAGCAGATAAGGGAGAAGCTTTGAAGCTGGCACTGGAGATAATCGGCGAGGGCAGCTCCGTTGCGATGGGTGGTTGTCAGAGCGCACACGAGATTGGTCTGGTGGATGCCTTGCAGGCAGGAAATTATAATTACATAGATCGTTCGCAGATGACGCCGCGTGAGGGATTGCTGGCAGCATATGATGCAGATGTATTCTTATCGAGTGCCAATGCGATGACGAACGATGGCATCATCGTAAATATCGATGGAAATTCCAACCGTGTGTCCTGTATCGCACAGGGACCGAAGCGGGTGTTATTTATCGTGGGAATGAACAAGGTCTGTTCCGATCTTGATGCGGCGATGAAGCGTGCCAGAAATGTGGCAGCTCCGGTGAACGCCCAGCGGTTTGATGTGAAGACACCGTGCAAGGTCACAGGCAGATGTTCGGATTGTAAGTCTCCGGATACACTCTGCTGTCAGTTCCTGATTACAAGGTTCTCACGTCATGAGGGAAGAATTCATGTGATTTTAGTAAACGATACACTTGGATATTAATGCATTTGCCAGGAATTTATGAGAGGAAATTATTATGCAGAAAAATACGTTAGAAGGGAAAGCCAAAACAAAAAACGGGATTAAACGGTTATGTTTTTGTGCCGTGTGTATTTTGCTTGAAGTTATATTTATAGTCTCCATGATAACAAGACTGAACGAATATGCAGAGATTGTAAATCTTCTGACACGTTTGCTTGGAACAATCCTTGTATTGGCATTATATGCGTCAGATCAGACCTCATCCATGAAGATGCCGTGGATTATTCTGATACTGATATTCCCGATCATGGGTGTTGCGTTATATCTGCTGATTGGTTTAAATGGTGGCACACGGAAGATGCGCAAACGGTATGAGAAAATCGACAGCCGCCTTTTCCCATTGATTCCGGCTAACAGAGATAATCTGGAAAGATTACGTTTGCAACTCCCCAAAGCCGGAAGTATCTCCACGTATATACAGAGAAATTCAAGCTATCCGGTGTACCGGAATACAGATATCACATATTATGATGAAGCAATCAAGGGGCTTCATGCGCAGCTTGCAGATCTGGCGAAGGCAGAACATTTTATCTTTATGGAATATCATGCAATCGAGGATGCGGAAGCGTGGCATATGGTACAGGAAGTATTGGAAGACCGCGTAAAGGCGGGAGTGGAAGTCCGCGTATTCTATGATGATATGGGGTCAATTGGATTTATCAATACAGATTTTATTAAAAAGATGGAAAAAGTCGGTATCCGGTGCAGAGTGTTTAATCCATTTACCCCTGGATTAAATATGTTTTTAAATAACCGGGATCATCGTAAGATTACGGTGATTGACGGTAAGGTAGGATTTACCGGAGGGTATAATCTCGCAAATGAGTATTTTAATATGACTCAGCCATACGGTATGTGGAAGGATACAGGTATTCGTTTGGAAGGAGATGCGGTAAAATCCCTGACCGTGACGTTTCTGGAGATGTGGAACGCCGTGAGTGACAAGGATGCGGATGATGTGGATGTTGAGAAATACCTTACACCGTCCGGCTACCGGGCAAGACAGGCTGGCTTCGTGCAGCCGTATGCAGATATTCCAACCGATGATGAACAGGTTGGAGAGGAAGTCTATATCAGTATCATAAATAAAGCAGAGAAATACTGCTGGTTTATCACACCTTATCTCATTATCACGGATGAGATGACACATGCATTATGTCTGGCAGCAAAGAGGGGTGTGGATGTACGGATTGTCACGCCGGGAATTCCGGATAAGAAGCTGATTTACAACGTTACGCGTTCGTTTTATCACGGATTGGTTAAGCATGGAGTGCGGATCTATGAGTGGACACCGGGATTTTGCCATGCGAAAATGAGTGTGGCAGATGATTGTATGGCAACCTGCGGAACAATCAATCTGGATTACAGGAGCCTGTATCATCATTTTGAGAACGGCTGTTTCATAGTTGACAATCCTGCTGTATTATCTATCCGGCATGATCTGGAGAAAACGATGCAGGAGAGCAGGGAAGTGACAGAAAAATATTGTTCCGGACGCAGTGCGTATCTGCGTCTGGGACAATTATTCATGCGGTTATTTGCAGGACTGTTGTAGAAGTATTTTACAGGAATTTATCCAGTTCTGCTTCCACCTGTTTTTTCTTTTTAATCTTCGGATGGTCGATGATCGTGCCTCTGGCAACCACCATATCTACGTTGCGGAGTGCACGCAGATCATCTAGAGGATTCTTCGCAGTGACGATCAGATCGGCTGTATCCGGTACGATATCGGTGATCGTGCCATCCTGTACGAGGATGCAAAGCCCGGTCTGCACCTGCATGTCTTTGGTTCCATCCAGTATCTTTCCATTTGTAAATGCGTAATTCATAAGCAGCCCTCCGTTCTTAATTCTATGTCCACTATACAATAGTTGGAGATGATCTGGCAATATTCGGAATCGCAGGAATGTCATGCAAATTGACAATTCTGAAACGGGTATCTGTCGCGGATTCCGGCTGTGGCATGAGTGAACATGTATATTTACATTTTGAATACACCTGTGCTATACTGTGCGCAGAAAATTTGTGTGAATTTTTCTAATGAATATTTTCGTCACACCCATTTGTTTGGGTGTGACTTTTTATTTTGGAAAGGAGCTGGTACTATGGAAACGGATAACAAAATGGGACAGGAACCGATAAATAAGCTGATTTTGCAGATGTCCATGCCGCCGTTATTCTCTATGTTTTTGCAGTATTCATACAATCTGGTGGATAGTATGTTTGTTGCAAAAATCAACGAGCAGGCGTTGGCTGCAGTTTCGTTGTCTTTCCCGATTACAACTTTGATGAATGCGTTGTCTATCTGGCTTGGCGTCGGTGTGAATGTACGCATAGCCAGTTATCTCGGACAGAAAAGGCAGGAGAAGGCAGACCGCGTAGCAACACTTGGATTGATTGTCTCTGTGATTCTTGGAATATGCGTGAACCTGTTCGTGCTTGCAATCATGAAGCCGTACTATCGTGCCTTTACAAATGATGCGCAGATATTCTCCTATGGCATGACCTATATGCAGATATGTGCATTTATGCAGATCCCGAATATGGTGCATATTCTAATTCAGAAAGAGTTGCAGGCGACCGGAAATATGCTTGCTCCAATGTGGTTTCAGATTGCGGGAGTTGTATTTAATTTTATATTTGATCCGTTGTTGATCTTCGGGATTGGACCATTCCCGAAAATGGGAATCGCAGGAGCGGCACTTGCCACGGTGCTTGGATATACTTTATCCATGTTGATCGCATTGGTTATGATTCTGTTTACGAAGCAGAAGGTGCGTCTGCAGTTTCGGGGATTTCATTTTGAAGGGAAGATATTAGGAGATGTGTTTGCCAGTGGACTTCCGTCCTTTATTATGAATGCGCTGGGATCATTTATGGTGACCTTTGTAAATATATTTCTGGTAGCATATTCAGACACTGCAGTGGCGTTCTTCGGCGCGTATTTCAAGGTGCAGCAGCTGATTGTTATGACGGTAAATGGTCTGATTCAGGGATGTCTGCCGATTATGAGCTTCAATTATGGTGCGGGAAAGAAGGATCGGTTACAGCAGTCGTATCGCAGTGGAAGAAAGATTGCGACATGCATGATGGCAGTTGGAACATTGTTGGTGTTGGTTTTCCCCAATCAGATATTAGCACTGTTTTCTGCATCAAAAGCTATGCGGGAGTTCGGCATTCCGGCTATGCGGATTATGGCAATCGGTTTTATATTCAGTGGGATTTCAACGATGGCTGCAACCTATGCGCAGGCGACGAACAAACTGATACAGAGTATTGTGATTCAATTACTGCGGCAGGCAGTTCTGCTTCTTCCCGTTATGTGGATCTGCAATTTGTTATTCCATATATGGGGAATCTGGATTGCGTTTCCAATTACCGAGATAGTCGTTATGATTGTATCCATACTGATTGTAAAAAGTGATAAAATATCGCGATAAGCAATCAAAATTTATTTTGGTACTTGATTCATAAAAATCAATCTGTTAGAATACACATATAAAAAGGGAGTAGCTTGCCGGTTGCGGTTCACTTCTTCGTCAAGACAGTTATTGAAACATATAACTCGGAAAGTGATGAAATAGCGAGACTTTTACTGTTTACGCAGTAGGAGTCTCTTTTTTTATACCTACTGCAAAATAAAACAAAGAAAGAGAGGTAGAAAGGATGTTCTTGAAGGTTGTTATTTTGTTGGTAGGTTTTTTGTTCCTCGTGAAGGGGGCAGACTGGTTTGTGGAGGGGGCGGCGAGTATCGCGAAGAAACTCGGGATTCCGCAGCTCATCATCGGTCTGACGATTGTAGCGATGGGAACGAGTATGCCGGAGGCGGCGGTCAGTATCACGGCGGCGCTGCAGAAGAATGCGGGAATCACGATCGGAAATATCGTGGGAAGTAATATCCTCAACATTCTGATCATTCTTGGTGTGACAGCTGTGATCACGAATGTAGCGATCCAGACGTCAACGTTTCGCTATGAGATACCATTTATGATGGTAGTTACGATTATACTGCTGGTATTTGGAATTACCGGTGGGGAAGTGACATTCGTAGAAGGTATTATTTTCTGGGTTTTGTTCCTGTTATATCTTGGCTATCTGTTTGTGATGGCGAAGAAAGGAACCAATGAGGAAGAAGGCGAAACAAAGGATTACCCGGTATGGAAATGTATTCTTTTCATGGTGATCGGTGGTGTGCTCGTTGTAAAGGGAAGCGATTTCGCGGTCAGCGGAGCATCTGCAATCGCACGGTATTTTGGTATGAGCGAGCGGTTTATTGGACTTACGATTGTAGCACTTGGCACCTCACTTCCGGAGCTTGTGACATCTGTCACAGCAGCGCGGAAAGGAAATGCGGGAATCGCAATCGGAAATATCGTGGGTAGCAATATTTTCAATATCTTGTTCGTAATCGGTACAACTGCACTCATCTGTACAGTGCCATTTGAGAGCAAATTCATCATAGATACGATCATTGCGGTTGTGGTTGGTGCGATCTTGTGGATCGGAACATATAAGCATAAGGAGCTGCGGCGTCCATGCGGCATCTTCATGCTGCTTTGTTATGTGGTGTATTTCGTGTATCTGTGTATGATGTAAAGGATGTTTATTGGGAAATTCCTCTAGTTTGACTTTTTCTTCCCAATAAAAATATGTATGTAGCAAGCTGGTTGGGGGAATTTTTCAGAATTAGAAAAATTCCCCCAATGAATATTGCAATTCTGACAATTTCACTGGGTAAAAAATTCTAATTTCAAAAAATTCCTCAATACCGCCAATAAACAAGAAAAATAGTTGGGTAAAAAAGTGGCAATCAGCAAAAGTCACCCAACAGCAGTCAACAATATCCCCAAATTCATACAAAAACCACACTGGCAACAGTCATCTATATCAACCAATTCATACAAAAACGCACACTATGCGAATGAAAAACAAAAAACATTCGTAAAACCTCTTGACAAATAAGTTAGTTAGAACTAACATATATACGAATGAAATAACAAAAATGTTCGCATATAGCAGGGAGGAAGCAGAATGTTTATCGAAGGAAAAAATCTGGTGAAGAAATACGGAAAGGGAGAAGCCACGGTGTTCGCGCTCGATCATACCGAGTTTGGAATCGAGAAGGGCGAGATTGTCGTGATCTTAGGACCAAGTGGAAGTGGTAAAAGTACACTGCTGAATATCCTTGGTGGTCTGGATAAGGTGACCGAGGGAAGCATGCTGGTAGATGGAACGAACTTGGAGAAAATGTCTGCCAAAGAGCTGGAGCTATATCGGAGAGAGAAGCTTGGATTCGTATTTCAGTCCTACAATCTGACACCGGATCTGACCGTGCGTGAGAATATTGAGATGACAGCAGAGCTTGTGCAGGAGCCACTTAGAGCCGACACACTGATCGAGGAACTGGGACTGAAGAAGTATGAAACTTATTTTCCAAAGGAGCTTTCCGGTGGTCAGCAGCAGCGTGTCGCCATCGCGCGGGCAATGGTGAAGAAGCCGGACATCCTTCTCTGCGACGAGTTAACCGGTGCGCTTGATACGAAATCCTCAAAGGATGTATTGCAGCGTGTACAGAAAATGAATGATACTTATAAGACAACGGTCGTGATTATTACACACAACCTGAACATCGCCGGAATGGCAGACCGGATCATCAAGATTACGGATGGCAAGGTTGTATCCAATCAGAAGAATGCAGATAAGAAACGAGTAGAGGAGATGGAGTTGTAATATGACGATCAATAAGAGAGCTGGGCGCAGCATAAAGAAAAACATCGCGTTTTATATTATCAGTATCATTCTTACGATGCTGACATCTATGGTGATTGTCGCCGCGGTGTCAACCGGACACACACTGACAAAGGTTGTGGATGATTTTGTGAAGGACTATAAGGCGGAGGATGCGGAGTTTGTCACTTATCAGCCGTTGTCCGATGCAGATATGGAGAAGCTCGAACAGGAATATGATGTGATACTGGAACACAGCCGGTATAAGGATGTAAATGTGGAAAGTGGGGATTTAAAAGGAGCTACGATCCGTGTATTCCCGATGCCGGAGAAGCTGAACCTCTGTGAGGTGCGGGACGGACACGAACCGGGCGATGGAGAGGCACTTCTGACACAGGATTTTGCGGATGTGCATGATATCAAAGTAGGAGATACGATTTCTCTTGGGGCGTATGATTATAAAGTATCTGCCTACACGACGAAAGCAGATTATATCTATATGCTTGATAAACTGTCCGGCTATATTGATAGTGAGAAATTTGCACTTGTCGTAGTCGATCGCAAGGAATATGACAAGATTGATGCAGATGAGACAAGCTATTATTCTATCAAATACAACAAGGATAATTCCAAGGAAGTCCGTGAGAAGTTAAATGAAGGTTATGTGATTGCAAGCTATATGGCGGCAACCACGAACACACGAATCTCCATGCCGGTCAATGAGGGAGATGCCGTTACGAATATGGCAACCATGTATGCACCGGTTATGTTCATCATTATTATCACGCTTGTTGTTATGGTGCTTGGAAGAAATATCAGACAGGAACAGTATCTGCTTGGAACATTTCTGGCACTCGGATTTTCCAAGAAGCAGATCATAAGACATTATATGCGGTATGGGGTACTGCCGGGAGTTGTTGGAAGTGTACTTGGCTTGATTGTGTCCATTCCGTTGACCGGGGTACTGTGCAAATTCTATATCGAATATGATTTTGAAAAGCTTACGTATACACCGGCCTACAATGTACCATCGATCGTTATAGCACTGGTTGTACCAACCGTCCTTTACTGTGCGGCTATCGCAATCCAGGCGGCAAAGCTCTTGAAGAAGTCACCGGTCGATCTCTTAAGAAATACAGGAAAAGATACGAAGACAGTTGGCGTGATGAAGAAGAGTCATGCAAAGACACAGACAAAGATGCGGGTGCGGAGCGTGATCGGACATCCGGGAAGAAGCATTGTAACGGCATTTGGTGTGGCTGTCGCTGCATTCTGTATTCTGACAGGATTTATTATGAAAGACAGTCTGGATACGCTGATGCATGGAGGACTTACAAGCTCTATCAAGTACGAATATCTGTACCGGCTGAATTCGTTAGAGGAAGGCACGCCGGAGCAGGGCGAGGCGTTGTTCCAGAATTACTATGAGGTAGAGGGAAAAACAGTACAGCTTTTGGCACAGGGAATCAGCAAGGATTCGAAATATTTCCCGGACAAGACGGACGGTGGTGACGCGCTTGATCTGGACAAATATTATCTGACAAGTGCGGCTGCACAGACCTATGGTATAAAGACAGGTGATACGCTTACCTTCAGCAATATTGCAGATCTGAAAGAACATAAGGTAACAATCAGTGGTATCGTGACGGACAACACGCATTGCTATCTGTACACAGGAAGAGAAAATGCAACGGCGCTGGCAGGTGTAGACAGTGACGCCTATAACTGCATTATAAGCAAGGATGCATTGTCACTTGACAAAGACCGTGTGGCAAGTGAGACAACCATGACTGTCACGGCAGACACGATGGAGAATATGATGGGACCGATGCATGCAATCATGGTTATATTTGAGATCGTAGGTGTTGTGCTTGGTGTATTTGTGCTGTATCTGATTATCAACATGATCGTGGCAGAAACAGCAACCAATATCTCGGTTATGAAGGTGCTTGGCTTCAGCCAAAAAGAGATTTCCAACCGGGTACTGAATGTCAATCATATTCTCGTATGCATCGGATATCTGATTGGAATCCCGGTTGCATATATGTTTGTCAAGGTCGGTTATTCGGATACAATCGAAAATTATGGTATGCTGTTGTCACCGGTTCTCACAGCCAGAACGTTGGTGATCGGTTTCGTACTTACATGGGTCGTCTATGAGATTTCCCTTCTTCTCCAGAAGAAAAAAATATCAAGGATTGACATGGTGGAAGCTTTGAAGGAAAATAACAGAAACGAGTAGATTTCTTCAGAAGCTT
>OLIQ01001075.1_pt1 | contig 10367 bp, 8 predicted proteins | sample 1609631 | NCBI WGS metagenome assembly OLIQ01 (sample SAMEA4350114, study PRJEB24818) | metagenome | biome: human; feature: gut; material: faeces | place: Denmark | collected 2013-09
GTTCACGAGCCTTTTCGCCTCCGGCCTTAATGAGTTTTTCCTCATTAGTTTTAAATCTCGTATCGAGGCGATTAGCTTGAGCTCTCAGTTCCTCGAGTTCTTCGAAGGCCTTTTTTAAGCGTTCGTCATACACACTGTCCATCAGACTACTCTTAACCATGTTAAGAACCGACTGTTGGTCACTTCCCAGATACTGGTCAGCCCGCTTCAGGATAGCCGTTCTCTCCCGTTCGCCAATGCATCTATCGCAGACACACCGGTCTGCAGAAGCCAATTCGGTGAAGAAGTCTTTGGCAATGGTTTTAGGCAACTTGAGTTTTTTCATGCTATTGCCTAACTCGAACATTCTCGCACAGAGGCTTTCGCTCAGTAGATAGGGAGACTTAATTATCCCCAGAATAGAAGTGATCTTAACGTCGATTTCGCCGCGATTCTTCTGCTGTTCCTTGAGAATATCATTTTTCTCTTGATTCAGCTTTTCATAGCTCTTGTCGAGTTCCTGGCGCTGTTTCTCCTTCTCTACTTTTTCAGCTTCAAACGCAGCAATCTCTTCGCGAAGCTTCTCACACCGTGCTCTCAGCTTGGCCCGAATTGCGTCAATGTCACTTTGCCGGGTACGCAAATTGCTAAGTGAACTGGATGTTCCCCGCTTTCCTTCGGCGTTTTGGATTTCGGTAAGGATTCTCTGGTTTGCGGCCAAAATCTCATCCAATTCATCGAGGCGATATAGGTAGCGAATCGTTTCATCAGCTTCATTGGATGAGCTGTCCATAGACTTCGCCGCCTGCTCACCGTCAAACACAAAGCGTCTAACAAATTCAGGCGTAAAAATACCGCGAATAGACTCAGGTAAACGAAGTCCAGCTTCTCGACCCTTGGGAGGAGCAGAGGTTTCCACCTGCACCGTTCCATCTTTGTAATTCATAGAAAGGAAGTACTTATACTGTCTATCATCAAATTTGACAGTGATGCTGAATTCACCTCTATCTGCTTCCGTTAATGTAGGCGCGAAAGAACGCACTTTGGACGCAGTCCATCCAGCGGCTGTTCCATCAAATAATCCTTTGATGAGTTCCATTGTGGTTGTCTTACCGGTACCGTTGGCCATCATAATAAAATTGTTGCTGATTACGGAGCCATCGGCTTTGGTAAAGGGGAGCTTCAAGGCAGTGATTTTTCGGATATTTTTATATTCGAGCTCGAGGATTGCCATCTTCATACCTGAATATCCTCCTCATTATCCTCAATCAGTGTAAGTATCCGTTTTAAATCGCTCTCTTTGGCGTTATCATCAAACTTGTTTTTGACATATTGTCTGAATGCCAGTTTGAAGTCGGACGAGGTGTTTGATGCGTTGACAACGGAATCAATCGCATTTTCGATGATTTTATTTCTCATGTTCGCATCTCCTTGTCTGTGAAAGATCTGTAAGCCACTCTGCACGATCGGCATCGGCGTTATTGTCATTTTCCTCGGAATCCTCAATCACGAAGTCCACAACAGTTGCTTTCTTTTCTGGGTTGTTTTTATCCAGGCGTAATGCGCGCCCGATTCTCTGCGTTGTCACGAGCCTGGAACGGTCAGAAGAAAACAGGATAATGTTCGTGACGCTGCTGATATCAATTCCCTCGGAAACTTTTTTACAGGTCAGCAGGCAGTCAATTTTTCCTGCCGCAAAGTTCTCCAAATTAATTTTTTCATCATCGGCATAGTAGGTATGATATTTGTCGCTGTACCTGACAAGAATCTCCTGGAGCTTTGCGCCATATTCCATGGTCTGAACAAAAATGATACACTTCTGCAACAGCTCCGGTCGCTGAGAAATCAGACTTTCAAACTCCTCCAGCTTGTTGACCGCTGTTTTATTGACAAGCGCCAATTGAGTAAACATATCCTTTTCATCAACAGGTTCTCCGCTCTCCTTTTTTGCATTGAACGCTGCGATAATCTTGCGCTTTTTGAGCTTTTCTTCGTCAGAGAGAACATAGGGCAGAGGAATATAATTGAATTCGCACAGGATTCCTTTTTGAATGGCATCCTGCAGCGTAAACTCAAAAATTACTTCTCCAATTTCATTCAGCAAGAAATCATTTCCAGCCTCATCGTACTCACGCTCTGGCGTAGCGCTCAACCCGAGGCGATATCGATACGGAGAGAGCCTGCCCGAAAGATTTTCGACAAAAGTATTAGAACCAGCTCCATGTACTTCGTCAAAAACAAACAGCGTATCATTGCGATAATCGCCAGGTAGACGATCAAACAAGTCCAGCAATTTGGAGAGATTTCTGGCGTCACGAGAAAGAATTAAGATGGAATCATCTGGGTGCATGACGAAATCTTTCATCATCTTCTGGGATGCATAATGATAGTTGATTTGCTTGTTCTTGCAGTTTTCTCGAATTTGAATTGCCCACTGATCCAGCAAATCGTTGCCGTACATAGTAATAACAACGCGACGAATTTCCCCGCTATCAAACAGCTTGTTGATGATTTTCATTGCAGTAACAGTCTTTCCGGTTCCGGTAGCCATTGCCAGAATGCCATGCTCTTTTTCCAGAAAGGTCTTTACTGCTATGTCCTGATGAACCCATTTACTCGAACCTGCCGGCAAAGAATACGGCCTATCCGGGGAACGCAATTCAAATATTTTGTTTTTAACTGCTTGTGGAATGGTAAACATTTTGAGATTGCGGTCTTTTCGATTCCAGATTTTCTCGAAACGAGCGGTATCCGCATCGACATACTCCTGTGTACCAGCCCACGTTTTGAAGACTTTTATGCTTTCATAATTCTGGAATCCATGCTTGCTGTCGTTGATAGAGCCAGAGAAGGATAGCGCATCGTTGCCCTTATAAAAAATGCCAAATTTATCGTGAAAGTCTCCTTCCTCCAACTTTTCACAAGGAATTGCAAAACGCATATGATTAGCGCCTATTAGGAAAACACACTGTCAAAGGGGTTTGTAGCGGGGGTTAGCCCGCTACTGCGGTATCTTCCGTAGTGTTGATTTCAATGTACTCGGCAATCTTGCGGAGCTCGTCAGCAAATTTGAATTTCACGCTGATATTGCCGTTTTCATAGACCTTGATATAGTCCACAAGTTCAACCAAGATTTCACGGTTGAGGGCTTCAATGTTCTGATACTTCATAAAGGCTACCAGTGCAGGATGCTCGTTGTCCACACCGTTTGCCAGTTCTGCGCGTTCAGCGTTCAGCCGGGTAAGCACCGCGGAAATATCAGAAGTCTGCCGTTCATAGTCAGCCTTCATATCCCGGTATTCCTGCTGGGTGATTTCACCGTCTTTCCAGTCCTGATAAAGAGATTGCTTGTAGCGTGTTATCTTTGTCAGTTCCCGCTCTTTTGCAGCTATCAGATCGTCCAGTCGGTAAGACTGGCTTTTTTTGATTGGAGCGGAATTGATCTGCGTGACGATTTCCGAGTAGGAAACAGCCAAATGTACCTGATGCTGTACAGCGAACAAAACAGCAGCCTCCAGCCGTTCATGCTTGATTGAGTGCATGGTGCAGGCTGTCCGGGAACGGTTCTTGTAGGTTGAGCAAGAATAATATACATTGTTGTTCTTGCCAACGCATCGGGTAATGGCCCGCCCGCAATCGGCACATTTCAGAAAGCCGCTGAATAAATGTACCTCACGGCCTTTCGGGGAAGTACGGGTATCACGCTGTAAGAGAGCCTGTACCTTGTCGAAAGTTTCATAGTCGATAATGGCCTCATGCGTTCCAGCCACTTCCACCCATTCCTCGCGTGGAACAGCTTCAATCTGGTGTACCTTGTAGCTTTTCACCCGGCTTCGGCCTTGGGCTAAATCCCCGGTGTAGGTCGGATTGGTAAGAATGGAGTGGATCATGCGGACTCCCCACATAGGATCGTCATACCCTCTTGTCGAAACAGGCAAGCCCTTTTGTACCTTGTAAGCCGAGGGGCTCGGTACGCCGTGTTCGTTCAGGTACAGCGCGATAGCACGTTTTGATGACCCTTGAATAAGCATTGTGAAAATGAGTTTGACATTTTCAGCAGCATCGGGATCAACAATCAGCCTGTGCTTGTCCTTTGGGTGCTTTACATAGCCGTAAGGAGCAAATGCTCCGATATACTGGCCGTTGCGCCGTTTGTAATCAAATACCTGCCGGATCTTTTTGGAAGTCTGATAGCAGTAATTATCGTTCATCACGTTTGTAATGGGAACGATGATATTTGAAACGCTGTCGGGGTTCTTGTAGCTGTCCACATTCTCAGCAAGGCTGATAAAGCGAACACCCATTTGAACAAACAGGTTATCGATCAAACTTCCGGCATCGCTATAATTTCGTGCGAAGCGGGACAGGTCTTTTACTATAACGCAGTTGATTTTACCACTCATGACATCCGCCAAGAGCCGTTGAAAATCTTCACGGTTGGCGTCCGTTCCAGTATGACCATCATCCACATATTCCGTGATGCTTTCAAACTCGTCAATGTTGCGTCGGTAAAAATCATTCAGTAGGTCACGCTGGTTCTTTACGCTGTTGCTATCGTCTTTTCCTTTTTTCAAATCTTCCTTTGAAAGCCGGATATAGATGCCCAGCCGCCAGCGGCGGATTGTGTAAGAGGGAGAGAAACTCTGCTGATACCCTCTGTTTTTTGCTCGTGCCATTGTTCCTCCTTCCCTATCACATTACACTTATATTATAACTCTGTCCGGGGAGGACAACAAGGATGCCTCCGCTTCGGGACACTTTGTCTCGAAGAATCAAAACGAGCTGTAACCGAAGTTACAGCCCGCTTCTTTGCCGCAGCAGGAAATCCGTCAGCTTATCTTGGAGAGATGGCCCGCTTTCAGCAAATTCAATTTTCACGCCAACACCACCGATGCAAAAGCAGTATGGATTTTTGACAGTCTGCAAAAATCGAGAGATGCGCTCCTTTCGGGAAAGCGCATTGTCAAAGGTCATACCGCTCACATCAGGCAGGGACTCGGCAGCCACCGCGCCAATGTCAACGCTTCTCATTTGTTCAAGTTCCTGTGTAGTTAATTTCACGGTAAACCTCCTTCGCAGATTGATAGAACGCCTCCCGCTGTTTAGTAGGGAAACGCAACAGGCCAGCACCACCGGGATGCTGGCCTGTTGCCTTACCCCACCTTGGGACACTTTGTCTCGAGGTTTATTATAGTTTTTGAATATTAGAGAGCGCCGCACATATTTATTTGGCCTGTCCAAAGACAATCTTTATTTTCTGTGCGGCGCTCTCAACGCAAGTAAAGCGACAAGCCCGGAGGAACAGGCAGCCAACCTGTTCAGCGCCGGATCATGGCCTTGGGATGGCCGGGCCCATTTACAGTGTTGGTGTTGTTCGCTCAATCTCTTTTGGGAAATGTCACCGCGCACCCACCGTCTGGCTCCCCGTACTTACTCAGGGTTGCCGTTATTCCCTTGCGTTAGGAAGAAAACCTCCTCTCATAAACCGAGACATTTTTTCATCAATTCCAAGTGGGTTAAGAAGAAAAAATCAAAAAGTTTTTTTCATGCGTTCAAGGCCACGCTTGATCGACTGGCGAATAGACTCCTCATGCACGCCCTCGGCTTCGGCAATTTCCTTAATCGACTTGCCAAGAATGATATGTGCGTCAATTCTGCGGCCCTGGATCTCCGGCAGAGAATTGAGAGCGTTCCACAGACGAAGAAAGGTTTCCATCCGTTCAAGGAGCTCTTGCGGGGTCGGCTCATGCAGGCAAGCGGAATACTCAATCCCGTCATCGCAGTCCAGAGAATACTGCGCCTTGTGCCGGGAGAGCCGCCGCTGGTAGGCCATCTCATAGCGGGCATCGGCCTTGAATACCTCGGCCACCTCGTCAGAAACTTCGATAAGCTGATCCTGCGTGTACCAATAATAAATATCTTTCAAATTGATAGTAGTCATCGTAAAATCCTCCATTTCAGTTTGTTCGGGGTTGGTCGGAAACGAAATGGAGTAACGGCGGAGAACGGCACCGCACCTCGGGACACTTTGTCTCGAAGTCTGGAAAGCAAAATGCGCCTGCGCGACACAAGGCCGCACAAGCGCACGAAAATATATTATCGGTTATGTACTGTTTAATTTCACGTTCAAAGCCCGACTGCTCCAATGGAGGGGCTACGCTTTTTTTAGCTGGTGCAGATCATGGATGCTGCGAAAAAGAGAAAAGGACACGGCAAAATAACCTCCCATCGGCTACCGTGTCCCTGCAAGTCGTCATTGGTTTGTGTAAACGCAAAGAAACGGCGGCTCTGATTTCTCAAAACCGCCGTTAGGGTAATAACTTAAAATAGGCGCGCAAAATCACCTGCCCCAACCAACGGTTTTTTTCTTTCCCCGTAGTCGGGGCAGGTTCATACGCTATCTAATTATTCTTTCGTGACTAATTCTTTCAGCCGTTCATAGGTTTCTGCGCTAATATCATGTTCAATCCGGCAGGCATCAGCCTCCGCCGTTTCAGGATCAACGCCTATAGATATAAGTTGCTTCGTTAAAAAACAATGGCGCTCGTAGATTTTTTCAGCCACCTCCTGGCCAAGATCGGTCAGGTGTAGATAATGGTTTTCGTCTGTTGTCAAAAAGCCGCCCTCTCGTAAAGTTCCTACTGCGTAACAAACGCTGGGTTTTGAAACCTCCATGTACCGAGCAACATCCACGGAACGCACCATACCGAGCTTCTTTTGAAGTATAAGCACGGCCTCCAAATAATCCTCTCCGGCAGTATGAAGTTTCATAGGCAGCTCCTTTCGTCATTAAGCAAGACTCCAGCCAGCCGCACTCTTTCGGATATTGACAAAATCCTGATAGATACCAGACTGTTTCAAAAGTTCCTCATGGGTTCCTTGCTGTGCAATCTGGCCGTTGTCTATAACTAAAATCTGATCGGCGTTCTGGATGGTATTTAGGCGGTGAGCGATTACAAGCAGGGTCTTTCCCTTCACCAATTCGGAAATAGCCTCCTGAATATAGCTTTCATTGTCCGTATCTACACTTGCGGTAGCTTCATCCAAAATGACAATAGGCGCGTCTTTCAGAATACAGCGGGCAATCGAAATACGCTGTTTTTCGCCGCCGGAAAGTGTTGCACCGCCCTCACCAACCACCGTTTGGAATCCGTCGGGCAAAGCCATAATGAAATCATAGCAGCGGGCTTTTCTGGCAGCCTCATAGACTTCTTCTTCCGTGGCATCCGGCTTTCCCATGATGATATTGTTGTAAATGGTGTCCTGAAACAGATACACGCGCTGGAATACCATGCTGATCTGATCCATCAATTCCGACAGAGGTACATTGCGAATATCTACGCCCCTTATCGTCACATTGCCGGATTTTACATCCCAAAGTCGCGCCAGCAAGTTTGCAATGGTGGACTTACCGCTACCGGACGGTCCAACCAGCGCTGTCATAGAATTTTTCTTCATGGCAAAACTGATATGATGCAGAACCTCTTTATCCTGATAAGCAAATGTAACATCGTTGAACAGGACTTCCGGCTGTCCCGGCTGTGCCTGAGCCGGAATATGCTGCTTGCCGTTGTCGGAAAGTTCCGGTTCATCCAATACCGCTTCAATACGATCAAGGGCAGCGTTCATAACGGTTAGTCTGGATGCTTCTCCATAGAGAGCCTTCAACGGGCCAAAAAGATCAAATACAAATAGCAGAACACCCAACACATAAGCCAAAGAAAGCGCACCGCTCTGTTCCAACACAATAGACAGGCCGAAAATTGCCGCAATACCAATACCGTAAAGGATATTCAGCCCCATTGTCCACGGGGTCATTTTTCGTTCAAAGTCAAGCGATGTATTTCTGGAACGCTTGAAATTGCCGGACAGTTCTTCGGATTTTTCTCCAAGCAGGTTATAGCTCTTAATAACACCAATGCCCTCCACAAAAGACAGCACCGCATCGGTCAGCCGTTCACTCTGCTCCTGACGGCCTGCTGCTTCTCGTAGGGAAACTTTGTTCATTCCCTTAGATACCAGCCATGCCAAAATAGTAACTATCGCAGCGATCAAGCCAAGCTGCCAATTCAGATAAAACATGAACGCCAGCAAAACCAGCGAGGACAGCAGATAGCTCATCATGTTTCCCAGCGTACTCATAGCGACTTCTTCAATGAACACCATGTCGGTACTGAGGACAGAACTGATCTTGCCAATATTGCCGGAAGTGAAATATCCCATCGGAAGTTTCCGCAGATGGCCGCCCAATTCGATACGCTTGTCAGCGAACATCAAATATCCCGCTGCACTTTGCAGGCTGTCACTAAGATAATGGACGAGCATCTGAACCAGCACAATAGCGGCAAGGCCAAGTCCCACATAAAGGCAAGTCTGCCCGGTAATGGTCTTGTTTGCAAATCCACTCAAAACCACAAAGGCCAGAAAAATCGGCATTTTGGACAGAATGGATTCCAGAAACGCACAAACAAATGCGCCCTGAATACGGCTCTTATAACGGCCGGAAAGTTTCAATATTCTTGAAAACAAAGCAAACATTTATTTCCCCTCCTTTGCAGTGTGTACTTTCCACTCGGCGCTGTCTTGTGCCGCTTTCCACAACTTTTGATATTCAGGGCAGGACTGGATCAGCTCTTGATGTCTGCCCGTTGCAACCAGTTTTCCGTGATCCATAACACAAATCTGATCTGCGTTCATAATGGCTGGTAATTTGTGTGCAATAACCACAAGGGTCTTACCTTTTACAAGCTCTGCAATGGCGGCCTCCATCTTTTCTTCGTTTTCAGGATCGGCATAGGCAGTTGCCTCGTCAAGCACCACAATAGGAGCATCCTTTAAGATTGCCCTTGCCAGAGAAATACGCTGGCGCTGACCGCCGGAGAGCATTTTTCCTGCATCACCAGCCATCGAATGAATACCCTGCGGAAGTTTCTCAAGGAACTCCATACACTGAGCTTTCTTTGCGGCCTCCACCACTTCTTCATCCGTTGCGTTCAGCCGACCAAGCCGAATGTTTTCGAGCAGAGAGGTATTGAACAGGTATTGATCCTGTGCCACATAGGAGATACGGCTGTTGAGTGCTTCAAGACTCATATCGCATAGTTTCTGCCCACCGATGGAAATACTGCCTTTCTGTGGGTCATAATAGTGAATCAGCAGTTTCGCTAATGTACTCTTGCCGGAGCCAGATTCACCAACAAGGGCTGTTTTCTGTCCAGCTTTTGCCGTAAAGGAAATGTCATGGAGAACTTCATCCTCAATTACAACAGGCTTTCCATCCGGGCCGGGCTGTGTGGTCTGATAAGCGAAAGAAACATGGTCATAAGTAATGGTGTCATCTTTCCCGTGGAACGCACCTTCTGTCTGCTGGAGCTCCGGCGCATCCAACACCTGCTCCAATGCAGAAATTTTATAGTTAAGCTGGGGCATGGTAGGCAGGAAACCGAGAGATTTCAGCAGCGGCATACCAATACTTAAAGAAAGACACAGTACCAAGATCAAATTAGGCAGAGTAGACCAGCCAGAGAGAACGAACCATGCGCCAACAGGCAAAGTCAGAATAATGGTGCATGGAAGCAGACTGCTGTAAATTGCCATCCACGGCCACGCCGCCTTGTACCACGCCAGAGTATAGTCCCGATAATCTGATACATCTTTGCGGAACCGCTCGTAGGAATCTGCGTCCTTATTGAATACCTTGACAACTTCCATACCGTTAATGTACTCAATAATGGTATTGTTCATCTTTTGTCCGGCCATGTAGTAAGGCCCCATTTTCTTCATGCCAACGGAATACATCGTCATCATGGCAATCAGACTGATCGGAATGGATGCCAGCGACAGAAGCGCCAGTTTCCAATCCACAAAGAACATTGCCACATAAACCGCAATAGGGATCATCAGGTTTGCAATTCCCTCCGGCATGGAGTGAGCCAGTAAAACTTCCAGACTGTCTACATCATCCACGAACAGCTTTTTGACTGTGCCGGTGCCTTTATCCTGAATGACACCGAGGGGCAGCTTTTCAAACCGTTTTTGAAGTGCCGTCCGCAGACGGAGCAGCGTGTCGTAAGCGGCTTTGTGAGAAAGATTCAGCCCCCAGCCATAGAAAAGGGCTTGCAGCACCAGACACACCAAGACAAGAACCACGCGCAAAATGATAAAGGATGCTTCAATAGATTCACCCATGACCAGCGGCGCGATCACCTGATAAGCCAGCACAAAAGGCAGGACGCCCATAAGAACGCTGACCAGTACAACGACCGTGGCCACATACATATTTTTCTTATATGGCCCTGCGTACTCAAAGATTTTTTTGAACATAAGCCCTCCTTATATTGAGCCGTACTGTCTGTGCTTCAAAAACAAGAGGCCGCCAAAGTAAAGCG
>OLIQ01001077.1_pt1 | contig 10359 bp, 9 predicted proteins | sample 1609631 | NCBI WGS metagenome assembly OLIQ01 (sample SAMEA4350114, study PRJEB24818) | metagenome | biome: human; feature: gut; material: faeces | place: Denmark | collected 2013-09
GCCTAAAGTATGGTATTACAGATTTGCAGGTGCACTACATTTATAAACTATAAATGGAAAATGGCATGATCCGTAGGAGAGTAAAATGAGGTATTTAATTGGAACGAGAGGTTCAAAGCTTGCGCTCGTTCAGACTGATTATGTGATAGATAAGTTAAAAAGAGCATATCCGGATGATGATTTTATGGCTGTCATCATAAAGACAACAGGCGATGTAGAGCAGAAGAAGGCACTCGATAAGATTGGCTCAAAGGGTATCTTCGTAAAGGAGATAGAGGATGAGCTTTTATCGGGAAAGATTCATATGGCAGTTCATTCCATGAAGGATATGCCTGATGAACCGGCAGCAGGGCTTACATTTGCAAAGGCATGGGAACGCGAGGATCCAAGGGATGTCCTGGTGCTTAAAAATGCGGCTTCACTGGATAAGCTTCCTCATGGTGCCGTGATAGGAACCGGAAGCAAGCGCAGGAAGTATCAGCTTTTAAAGCTGCGTCCTGACCTTAAGGTGGTCGGCATACGCGGAAATATCGATACGAGGCTTCGTAAGCTCTATGATGGAGAGATTATATATGAAGAGGTTGCCGATAATACTGTAAATAACAATGAGATAGCTAACGAAAAACCAAATAAGTATAACGAATATAGGCTGGATGGAATCGTACTTGCGGCAGCGGGAATAAAGCGTATCGGAAGAGAGTCAGAGATCACACAGTACTTTTCGGAGGATGACATGATTCCGGCTCCGGCACAGGGTACACTGGCGCTTGAGCTACGTGCTGACAATAAAGAGCTGATGGCAAAGCTTGATGCTTTGTCAGATGAGAAAACCAATCTGTGCGCAGGCCTTGAGAGAGAATTTTTAAAGCAAATCGGCGGAAACTGTCATCTGCCTGTGGCTGCATACTGTGATATTGTAAGCGAAAAAGATAGCAGACTCAGGCTTCTTGCGATGTTTGGCTCAGAGGATGGAAAACAGCTTGCAAGGACAGAGCAATTCTTTGATATGACATCAGATAGAAACGATATTGTGGAGCGTGCCGTGCACGATATTCGGTATAAATTAGAAATTTTTAATCATAATAATTCAGTAGAAAAATAATTAGGAAAATCATGAGAGAAAACACAGGAAAAGTAGTATTAGTTGGAGCAGGACCGGGAGATACGGGCCTGCTCACTTTAAAAGGAGAAAAATATATAAAACAGGCAGATTGTCTGGTGTATGACAGGCTATCATCACCAGAGTTTCTTTCAATGGCAAAGGCAGGCTGTGAGCTTATTTATGTGGGCAAGGAAAATCACAAGCATGTCATGAAGCAGGATGCCATAAACGAGCTTTTGTACGAGAAATCAAAATATCATGAGCTTGTAGTCCGTTTAAAGGGCGGAGATCCGTATGTCTTTGGAAGAGGCGGAGAGGAAGCTCTCTACCTGGTAGATAGAAATGTGGAGGTAGAAGTGGTACCGGGTGTCAGTTCATCGGTTGCAGCACTTGCGGCTGCAGGAATACCTATCACACACAGAGGCATAGCAAAAGGCTTTCAGGTCATCACTGCGCACAGCAGAAAGGATGAGGAGGCAGATATAGACTATTCCCTTCTTACAGATGAGACAATCACCTGCGTATTTTTGATGGGACTTGCGCATGTAAAAAGCATTGCAGCAGGGCTTATGAAAGCAGGACGAAGAGCGGATACTCCGGCAGCAGTGATATCGAACGGCACACTTGCCGCGCAGCGCAAATGTATAGGAACGCTTGCGGATATCGGAGAAAAGATTGAGGAAGCAAAGCTGACATCACCGGCTATAATCGTTGTGGGAGATGTGGTTTCACTGAATGACAGGCTTGATTTCTTTGAAAAAAGACCGCTGTTTGGAAGAAAGATCATAGTACCATATATCAAAACAAACGAATTGATAGCAAAATTACAGCAGCTTGGAGCAGATGTCACACCGGTTAAGACAGGCATAATAAACCCGATAATAATTCCTGAATTTGCCGATAAGGTAAGATCAGCTGACTGGATAGTTTTTACAAGCAAAAATGGTGTAAGATCATTTTTCTATAATCTGGAGCTGGCAGGTGCAGACATCAGGCTTATAGCAAATGCAAGGTTTGCAGTAGTGGGAAAAGCTACAGAAAAAGAGCTTGCAAAGCATCACATAAATGCAGATATTATTCCGGCAGAACAGACCGGAAAAGAACTTGCAGGAGAATTGAGTTCATATATGGGCGATAATGATGAAATCAAAGTCTGCATTTTCTCGGCAAAGGAGGCTTCACCTGACCTTGAGGCAGGGCTTAAAGAAATATGTCAATTAGAAAAAATTGATGCATATGTAAATGAGCAGGCATATGAGAGTATTCCTGAAAGCATTGGAAACATGGTAAGTGAAGCTGTTTTTACAAGCGCATCAAATGTGGAAAGATTTTTTCATATGCTGCCGGAGAATGCATACGTGGAAACAGCATACTCGATAGGTGAAAAAACAACAGCAGCATTAGAGCAGCATAATGTCAGAGAGATACTGCAAGCTGATGACAGCAGCTATGAAGCACTGGTAGATACAATATGTTATAAAGCTTAAGAATTTATGATGATAAAAGTTATATAATCTGAATTTGTCAAAACGCGCCAAATGTAATATACTATATCCAACTGAAACATTAACATAATAAAGGAGAAGCACAATGAAAGAATACAGTATAGGTACAAAGTGTGTACAGGCAGGCTATGCAGCCGGAAACGGAGAGCCGAGACAGATTCCGATTATTCAGTCAACTACATTCAAATATGACACAAGCGAGGACATGGGAAAGCTTTTTGACCTTGAGGCAGAGGGCTATTTTTACAGCAGACTGCAGAATCCGACCTGTGACACGGTAGCAAGAAAAATCGCAGCTATGGAGGGTGGCACTGCTGCCATGCTCACATCATCAGGACAGGCAGCCAATTTCTATGCCATGTTCAACATATGTGAGTGCGGAGACCATATCGTGGCATCATCATCCATCTATGGAGGCACCTTCAACCTCATCGCGGTAACTATGGCAAAGATGGGTATTACAGCTACATTCGTATCTCCTGATGCTACAGAGGAGGAGCTGAATGCAGCATTCAGACCGAACACAAAGCTTATGTTTGGTGAGACTATTGCCAATCCTGCACTTACGGTGCTTGATATAGAGCTTTTTGCAAAGGTGGCACACGAGCACGGAGTACCGCTTATAGTGGACAATACCTTCCCGACACCTGTAAACTGCAGACCAATTGAGTGGGGCGCAGATATTGTCACACACTCTACCACAAAGTACATGGACGGACACGGAGCCACACTCGGCGGAGCAATCGTAGACAGCGGCAAATTCGACTGGATGGCACATGCAGATAAATATCCGGGACTGTGCACACCTGATGACAGCTATCATGGTATCACATATGCAGAGAAATTCGGCAAGGAAGGTGCGTTTATCACCAAATGTACAGCACAGCTTATGCGCGATTTTGGTTCTGTGCAGTCACCACAGAATGCATTTATGCTGAATCTTGGCCTTGAGTCACTTCATGTGCGTATGCCAAAGCATGTGGAAAATGGACAGGCAGTGGCTGAATTTTTGGAAAATCATCCAAAGGTTGCCTATGTAAACTACTCAGGGCTTCCTTCAAACAAATACTATGAGAGAGCACAGAAGTATCTTCCAAACGGAGGCTGCGGAGTCGTATCATTTGGCTTAAAGGGCGGCAGAGAGGCAGCGTCTGCATTTATGAAGGCATTAAGGCTTGGTGCAATCGAGACACATGTGGCAGATGCGAGAACCTGCTGCTTAAATCCGGCAACAAGCACGCATCGTCAGATGAATGATGAGCAGCTTAAGGAAGCAGGAGTGCCGGCAGAGCTTATCAGAATAAGCTTAGGTCTTGAGGACAAGGCAGACCTGATTGCAGATATCTCAAACGCACTCGACGCCATAAAATAAAACATATATTCATAAAATACACAAAAAGAACAAAATTAGTAAAAACAAAACTTTACGAATTGACTTACTAATGATATAGTAGTGATAGATATGAAAGAGTTTTAATAATTATTTTGTTTTTGTGGGAATTATTATGAGTAATAGATTTGATGATGAAAACAATATAGAGATGGATATAAAGACCGCATTCGCATCCTGGGGAAAGTCTGTTTTTAAGTGCTTTCCGCAGGAAGGCCGTTTGAGGTCTTTTTTATCAGAGGATTCATTAGATGACTCAGAAGAGAAAAATGTGCATTGCAGCATTGTTTACTATGTCTGCATGTGCAGACAGCAAAATGGCAGATACGCAGCAGAAGAATACAGCGGATAAATCAGATGCGCAGCAGGGGATTGATATAGCTGCGTATGAGAAAAAGCTTGCCGATAACAGGGAGAATTACAAGATAAGCTGCGAGCAGTACAGCACAGATATCAATACAGTAAAAAACACTGATTACAGGAATTTATCGTTTACAAACTGTACTTTTAAAGATATGCCGGAAACGGATGAGTTGTATGTCATGGAGGGGGGAGTACACGGCATTACTACACAGGAGAGCTGGGATACAATAAAGGACTGGCTTGAATCAATCGGTAAGCTCGATACAACTGATATGGATTCGGAGGTAAGGATCGTAAACAGTGACCTTGGAATGGATGATACAAAGGAAACACCATACAGTTATCCGGCTCTTAAGGATCATATGGATCTTGCATCAGGAGCAGGAGCACTTGTAAATACGAATGAGTGTCATATACAGATAGCGGATAATGGCATATATTCAATGAGTGATGGAAAGATAGGAGCATATCTGAATACGGATGCGCATGCGAGCAGTGACGCTCTTGGAACATACACAGATGATGTTGTAAAATCGGGGACAATAGACGAGCTTGGAAAAGAAAGCTATCAGCTTATAAATGGTGAATTGACCATTGAACAGGGGGCAGAGCTTACAGGGGAATATTTTGAAAACGGTACTCCGTTTGTACCCACAGATGGCATTACATTGTCAGTTCCGGAGGTTCGCGTGTTCAAGCTCGGACAGGTGTACGGATATGATTATATGGTTCAAAGGCAGTACCATGGTGTTCCAATAGCATATCATGATTATGGAAATTATCAGATATATGGAAATGAGTATAATTTTGAAGAGGATATCAAACATGCATATGTAGTGGATTCTGATGGAGTCAGTGCTTATGCGGGAGTTAACGATTCGGAACCGCTGGAAAATTTGTATTCGTCGGATGGGATATTGGGAATAAAGGATGCCGCAGATATTTTAAGCGGGAAGATGGCAAAGTTTTTAAATGTTGATGTACAAAGTGTATGTCTTACATATGTACCGCTTAATTTGGGAGATGGTTCTGAGTGCAAAATATATCTTCCAGCATGGCAGTTTGACGGAATAAACAGGACTAAGGACGAAAACATCAGGATGTATCTTGATGCATTTACAGGAGAGGTCTATTACTATACCTATGGGGAGGCGGCTTAGTATGATAAGGGCGGAAATGAAAAAATATCTGTATTTTCCGTATCTGCTTCTTGCGGTCATAGGATGTGTTGTACTTGCTTTTAGCGCAAATGCGGATTATGATCCGTCAGGCAGTGCCGTGTCGGTATTTAGGCTTGCAATAACCGGCATTGCACATAAAAGTGAGCAGCCGATAGAATACAGCGCACTTTTTATGTGGATAAAAGGGATGAACGGCTGGCTTCCGCTTATACTGCCGCTTTTAATGTCATTTGGATATATCGCAGTGCTTTCCGCGGAACGGCACAACGGCATGACAGGTTTTTTGCTCATAAGGTCGGAAAATGCAAAGTACTGTGCCACAAAGGTGACAGCAGGAGTACTTACAGGTGGGACTCTTTTCATGACAGCGAACATTGTTTTCGGACTTATGATGCTTATTGCATTTCCGGCATATATATCATTTTCCGTGGATGAGCAGATGATGTATGCTGACTGGTACGGAACAGGCAATATGGTACTCATATATGTGGTAAAACGGCTTATAGGTTCTTTCTTATATGGTATGGCGGCAAGTATGTTTGGAATAGGAGCAGCAATATTTTTTAGGGATCGGTATATGCTTCTGTGCCTTCCGTTTCTACTTAATTACATATACACGCAGATTCTGCAGAGACTTACACTTGAAAACCCGGCAGTGGCGAGGCTTAACTTATCAAACCTGATGAATGTGTCGGGTGAGAGCGGCTGGGGATGGACGGTAGGACTTACTATAGTTTGTTATGTGATACTTGTTCTGCTGTATTATGCACAGGTGAAAAGGAGGCATTGTGATGGATAGATTTTCGTTTCGGGCAGCAGTGCACATTGCGCAAGCTGAATTCAGGCAGTGGCTGCGCAGCAGCAGGATAATAATACTGTTTGTCATGCTCGTATTTGTGAATGTGCAGGTGATCGGGCCGCTTCGACAGTGCAAAATGCTTATGGGAGAAATGCTATCCATACCTGAGGCTTTTGTGGCTTTGGGAAATTCGGGAGTTATCCTTCTTATAATACCTATACTTTTTCTTGTGCTGATGGCTGATTTTCCACAGAGGACGGGAATTGACAGGTTTTATCAGATGCGCTGTACAAAGAGGACATGGATATTTGGACAGGCAGTTTTTGCGGCAGCAGCATCCTGTTTTGTGCTTTTATTCCTTTTGGTGTCATCGTGCGTTCTTATGATAGGGACAGGCAGATGGAGTCTTTCATTTTCTGATGCGGTCACACATTTTACTTCAGTTTATCCGGATAGGACGGGAGATTATGTGGTGCAGCTTCTTCCGGGAAATCTGTATCAGCAGATGACACTTGAACAGGCACTTATACACACATTTTGTCTGCTGATTTTATATTTTCTGCTCATATCATATGTGCTGCTTTTTTCGGCTGTCAGCAATCACAGATATGTTGGGATACTCGTAAATGGCTTTGCAATTATACTCGGAGCGGTCACCTGTGAGGTCAGAATGAAGCAGATGTGGATACTTCCGATGGCGCATACGATACCGTGGCTGCACTATGATGAGTATCTTGACAGGATGAATTTTCCGATGTGGGGATCATATCTTTATCTGGCAGCCATAAGTGCGCTGCTTCTTGTGCTTTGCTTTGCAAGGGCAGGACATTATCAGGTAAAGGAATAGGGGGATCGCGCATGATAGAAATAAGAAATGTATCGCTAAGACTGGACGGCAAATCAATTTTAAATAATATTTCGCTGACACTTGAACCGGGGAAAATCTATGGACTTGTTGGCAGCAACGGAAGTGGCAAAACAATGCTGATGAAATGCATCTGCGGATTTGTGCATCCGACAGAGGGAGAGATAAAAACGGACGGCAGGCGTGTGGGAAAAGATGTGGATTATCTGCCAAATGCAGGAATAATCATTGAAACACCGGGATTTATACCGTATTACAGCGGGCTGCAAAATCTACGGCTGCTTGCCGGAATACGCAGAAAGGTTACGGATGATCAGATACGTAAGGCTCTTAAGATAACAGGACTTGATCCGGACAGCAGACTTTGGGTGCGCAAGTACAGTCTTGGAATGAGGCAGCGCCTTGGGATTGCACAGGCAATCATGGAGCAGCCGGACATACTGATACTGGATGAGCCGATGAACGGACTCGATAAACACGGTGTGGCTGATATACGTGAGCTTTTGATGGAGCTTAAAAAGCAGGGAAAGCTCATACTTCTGGCAAGCCACAATCCCGCAGATATCGAGCTGCTTTGTGATGAAGTATATGAAATGGAGCTGGGAAACATAAGAAATTTCAGTTAATAAAAAGTTTATAATTTTTATTAGCACTCACTATTGACGAGTGCTAATAATAGTGCTATAACATACTTGTAAACAAAAGAAAGCAAATTTCCAAAAGGAAAGTTACAGGTATATAAGGAGGTATGACCTATGTTATTAACAACTACAAACAACAACTTATTTGATACATTTTTCAGTGATCCATGGTTCAATGATCCTTGGTATGATGACAGGGACGTACAGAAGGCACAGAAGAAATTATACGGACACAACGGAAAGAGAATGATGCTCACCGATATCAAGGAAAGCGATAAAGGCTATGAGCTTGAGATGGATCTTCCGGGATTCAAAAAGGATGAGATTAAGGCTTCTTTAGAGAATGGTTATCTGACCATTACAGCAGAGAAAGGCTTAGAGAAAGATCAGAAAGAGGAAGAGGGCAAGAAGTATATCTGCAGAGAGCGCTACTCAGGAAGCTGTCAGAGAACCTTCTATGTGGGTGACGAGATTGAGCAGGATGACATAAAGGCATCCTTCAAGCATGGAATCCTTCGCCTGGATATTCCAAAGAAGCAGCCTAAACCACAGGTTGAGGAAAAGAAATGTATCTCCATTGAGGGATAATCAGATATTGCAAATGATAAGCGGGCTGCCTGTGCAGTCCGCTTATACTATATGGTGTAATGTATATTGTTTAATTATGATGATAAATTGTTACAGGTAAATAGAAAGGCAGGTGAGTATAATGGCAGCAAAGAGAGATTATTATGAGACTCTCGGAGTGAACAAGAGTGCGGATAAAGAGGCAATAAAGAAGGCTTATCGTAAGCTGGCAAAGAAGTATCATCCTGATACAAATGCAGGCAATCCGCACGCTGAGGAGATGTTTAAGGATGTCACGGAGGCATACAATGTCCTCAGTGATGAGAAAAAACGTAAGCTCTATGATGAGTTTGGCTTTGCAGGACTGCAGGAGGGCTTTTCCGAGGAGGCTGCAAGACAGGCTGCACATGGAGGCTTCGGTGGATTTGGCGGCTTCGGCGGCAATGGCTCTTTCAGTGGCTCATACAGCTCAAATGGCGGACCATTTACACATCAGGAATTTCATTTTGAGAACGGCTCCGGGGATATGGATGATATTTTCTCAATGTTCGGAGATATGTTTTCACATGGTAGCAGCTCCGGAAGTCGTGGCTCGTACAGCACAGGTGGTGCAGGGGGCTTCGGTGGAAACAGTGCAGATTGGAACAACTTCACAGGTGGTTCAGCGCGGGGACGTTCATCGAGCCGCAAGGGTTCTGATGTTATGGCTGACCTTACGATTTCATTTGACGAGGCTGTTTTCGGATGCGAGAAATCTATTTCATTACAGGATCCGTCCACAGGCAAGGTTTCCAATCTGTCCATCCATATTCCGGCAGGAATCGAGTCTGGCAAGACAGTCAGACTTAAAGGACAGGGCAATCCGGGCAGAAACGGTGGTGCAGCCGGAGATGTGCTTCTCAACGTAAATGTGACACCGAGCAGTGAGTTTGAGCGAAAGGGTCAGAATGTATACAGTACAATCCGTGTTCCGTTTACGACAGCGGCTCTCGGTGGTAAGGCGAGGGTGCATACTCTTTATGGAGATGTGGAGTGCAGCATCAAGGCAGGTACACAGGGCGGCAGCAAGATACGTCTCAAGGGCAAGGGTATTTCGAGCATGAAGAATCCTTCAGTAAAGGGAGACCAGTATGTGACTGTTGAGATTTCGGTTCCACGCAGGCTTACGCCAAAGGCTAAGGAAGCGCTTGAGGAATACAGGGCTGTGAGCTGATGAATTTTATGTGCTTTATATGGAAAACAAATTTGGAATCCGCTATACTATAGGTATTATAGTACAGCGGATTTTTTGTTTGATGAGATAATAAGAAAGGATACAACATGAGCAATTATATAATGGATCTTAGAAAGGTGGTCGGACATGCTCCTTTACTGCAGGCGGCAGCGAGCATCATCATTGAAAATGAAAACGGACAGGTGCTTCTCGGAAAGCGTACAGACAATCACCAGTGGGGCTACGCAGGCGGTTCTATAGAGCTGGGAGAGACGGTTGAGGAGGCTGCAAAAAGGGAACTCTTTGAGGAGATGGGACTTGTTGCAGATGAGATGGAGCTGTTTTATATCAATTCAGGAGAGGAAACACACTACATCTATCCGAATGGTGATGAAGTCTATAATGTGGAAATAATATACATATGCCGCAGATATCATGGCACCATAAAGCGCCAGGAAGAAGAAGTTGAGGAGCTTCGCTTCTTTGATGTTGATGAGATACCGGAGGATATTTCGGAGCCAATCAGACCGGTACTTCGTGAGTATATAAGGATGAGAAAAGGAGAGTAGTGATACTCTCTTTTCCTCATATGACATGTGAAATATCAAAGCTTACATGGCGATATGAGAAATATTGTCCTCATATTCGAAGCTATGCTCATAGATATATTCTGGAGCACAATCTATTTCATCATTCATCCATGTAATAACGCCATGCATAATTTTAAAATTTG
>OLIQ01001087.1_pt1 | contig 10292 bp, 9 predicted proteins | sample 1609631 | NCBI WGS metagenome assembly OLIQ01 (sample SAMEA4350114, study PRJEB24818) | metagenome | biome: human; feature: gut; material: faeces | place: Denmark | collected 2013-09
ATTACCATCAAGGTCAACCCTCATACTTTCATCAGTATCTTCAGTACAACGGCAAATAGTAAATATTGATGGAACTTTTGATAATTTCTGTATTTAACTGTCCGCCAATTGCTAATACACTACCTCGCTCAAGATAAAATGTTATATTATCGTAGTCTTTATTAAAATTTTTATTATAATAGTTTTGTATATCTTTCTTAGTAATAATAAAAACACATACTGATACTTTTCCGTTTAAGTTCTTTTCAGGAATCATCTTTTTTATATATGTATCGGAAGTCTTTATAACATATCTGTAACTGGTATAAGGACATTCGATATGTATAAGGTATTCAGCCTCGCCATTGTCTATTAACTGTTTTATACCATCATTTTTTAAAGATAAATTGACAGTAAAAATAATATCACTGATTTGATGTTTAACATTTAAGTCGAACTTGAATTCACTACCAATATAATCGTCATTACCCTCCGATAAAACAGAGTAAGAGTAAACTCTATACTTAATATCCATACAGTTCTACCTCCAATGAACAGTTTTCTGAATAATTAATAGAAAACTCTAACTTTTGTTTTTTCTTTGGTAGGATATCAAAAAATTTCATTATTATTAAAATTCAAATATCTGCCTGTATCAGGCTCAATAGCTGATCTTAATATAACCGGTATATTACTTTGCTCACCTGATAAACTAATAGTAATATAACATTTATTAAGCGGAACTTTTGGTTCGAATACAAGCCTGTATTTATGCAATCTTCTATCCATAAGATATAACCTGGGAGAAATAATTTCCACTCTAAACTTTTTTGAATTATTTATACTTCCGCCCCGACTGGAACAAGTCCTTTCTTCACTACCATTAGTTTGAAAACCATCTGTAGGTGTATTGTTGCCTATATCTTCTGGAATATGTTCTACTATCTTTTGAGTTTTAGGCTTTACAGGCTCCAATATTTTGATATTTTTGTTTTACTTGAAACAGATTCGGCATTATCTTGATTATTCGTATCTTGAAAAGCAATATCTGCCAAATATTCGCCAGCACCCTCAGCATCCATTTCGTCAACTGTAGTTATTCTACCAATACTAAGAACCTGATCTTTTATATATTTGGTTAATTCTTTCTTTCTCTTTTTGGCATCTGAAGGTTGGCTGTGTCTTTCTGGTTTCCAAGCATTATGTTGTGGATTTTCCATTTCTCTAAAATATTGATTTATTCCATCATCATTAAGTATACATATACCAGCAAATTGTATATTTGCTGAAATACTCTTTTGATCATATACTTTCATTCCATTTGTTCTACACATCATCACTTGTCTGTGCAAATTAGGCTTTATCAATACGTATAGGTCGATTGTTCCAACTTTATCCATATGATAATTAATGTGTTTTGTAGACTCATCATTCAAAACTAAATAATAATTATATGCTTTACTTGCTTTATCAGCATACTGTGTAACAGTAAATTTCAATGTATCTTTTGATATTATTCCATCAACTTTGACTATTAGTTTATTATTATAAACAGAGTAAAGAAAATCATCCAGAACAGATATAATAATTTCGTCTTTCCAATCGCTCTTTTTTGAAAATCCCAAAATAAACACATCTGTTCCCACATCTTTACGAGTAAAATCATTGGTAATAGATATACATTCTCTGATAGCACTATTTTTTTCCTTTACGCCATAGTATCCTATTCCAGTAGTTGTGGGATCATCACCAATAAATTTCTTTTTCTTAAATGATACTAATCTTGCAATACCCTGAAATGCCTTTAACCCTTGATTATCTATCGTAGAATAAAAAACAGTTCTTAAATCTGAACAAGCAAAAGGTGCAGATTTTCCTATGCCAAAACTACCACCGGAGGTTCCACCTTTATTAGATACACCTGATGATTTTACAAGATTTTGCCATGCAGAGTTATAATCTTTGTCAGAGCCTGTTAGCCCGGTAGTATTAAAATCACTAATACGTAAAGCATCAATAAAATCTTGATTAAAGACATCTATGGCCTTATCAAAAAATCTAGTCGTTTTTTGGTTATTTCCATCATTCCAATATTCCAAACAGGCTTGCACAGCTTTTTTAATGTTCTTTCACCGAAAACATTATTTCTGTTTATTCTTGAGCTACTAAATTCTACTATTACCGGTTTGCTTTTATCAGCACAAGCGTCCATAGAGTTTTGACAAATTTCTCGTGCTAATGATCTATATGGTGTACCTTTAAATGTTTCTATCCCAGCTTCACCGATTCCAGTTAATGTACCATAACAATTACTTGGAAAATTCCAATCATAACTCATAATTTTCACATCCTTTTATTTTTAATAAATAAATGTATAATCAAATACTTATTTATCAGAATTTTTTATGTTCACTGGAACACTTATTACATAAACCTAAATTTGCATGATTATTTCCTCCATAATAAACAAATTGATTTGATGGTTTAATTTCTTTGCATTTTTCACATTGTATCCAACGAATACCATAACTATCACGAATAGGTTTGCTTTGCTGTGTAAAAAGTTTTTCAACTTCCGCTAAACCTACATTATACTTTTTATCTCTTTCTTTTTTTGCATTTTCTTCATCAATAGATTTTTGTTTTTCAAGTTCTTGCTGGTGAATAATATAATTTACTTTTTTCATTTCAGCTATTTTTTTCTGTAATTCAATATTTTCTAAGCGATGCTGTTCTGCACGAAGTTCGGCTTGTCTTTTTGCTTCTTTAATTTTGTTTTGTGCAGAATCAAAATACGCTTTTGAACGCTTAATGATTTGAGGATATACCCTTCTTACCTTTGGGTTATATATCCAGTTATAAATTAATTTATTTGATATCAAGTAATTAAATATATTTTCTTTATTGCTAAGTTGAATGTTTGTACCATCAGACGATAGATTAATCTCTAACGTAGGTAAATTTTTATATTTATAAACTGTACCTATTTTACATATCGTGTCTGGCGGTGTGATTCTTATAGCAAGCTGTTTACCACTCTTTTCGGCAATAATCACTTGTGACATACAGTCTTTATTATTTAAAATTCGAGTGGAGTCAAAAATCATTCTTGACTCTTCATATAATAAAATTTCTTGTTTATCATCAATCGACCTTGATAATAATTTTGTATGGCTTTGTATATTATTCTCGTTTATACAATAATATGGAGATAGTTCAAAAGCTACAATAACAGGTGGTATATAGAGTGGATTTTTGGTTTCAAGAAATTCTTGTAACAACATATACAAACCTGTCATGTATGACCGTGTAGCATCACACCCTTTACCACTATGAGCAAAATGATGAACCAGAACATTGCCCATTTTTGCAATAAAAGGTTCTTTACAAGCAGGGCATACACAGTTACACTTTAAACCATTCTGATTAACTGGAATATCTTTTATTAGTATAATACGATTATCACGAAGACCAAAGGGATTACGCAATTCTGTTTCTGACATAAAACCACATCCTTTGATTTTAGCATTACACTTCCATAACATTGTCTGTCCAGAGTTCGCATTGAGTCATAACTGTCTGAACGGCATCTTCCATACCCTCAGGCGGATATTTATGTTTTTTCAGAAGTTTTTTAATAAGCATACGCATCTTTGCTCGTGCAGATTCACGCTTCTGCCAATCTATAGTTTTGTTCTTGCGAAGTGTATTCGCAAGTTCTTTTGTAATAGCAATCAGTTCGTCGTTCTCGTAGAAATCCTTAATTGCCTGCGGCTTCGTTAGGGCGTCATAGAATGCAAGCTCATCGGCTGTAAGTCCGAGTTGGTCGCCTTCTTTTTGTGCTGCTGCAATCTGCTTTGCCAGCTTGAGCATTTCTTCAATGACTTCTTCGTTGGTCAGCATACCGTTCAAATACGCATTGAGCGAACGCTGCATAATCTCGCTAAACTTTTCGGATTTAACCACATTTGTTCTGCGGTAAACAGACACTTGCTCCGCAATCAGTTTTTTCAGCAACTCAACCGCAAGGTTCTTTTCTTTCATATTGGCTACTTCTTGGAGGAACTTCGGGTCAAACAGAGAAAACTCCTCTTTGATGTCGGAGAAAAGATTGATAACACCGTCGCTCTTGATACTCTGCTTCAAAAGCTCGTTTATTCTTGCGTTCATTTCCGGCAGGGAAATCTTTTTGCCCACACCGGCATTCGTCAGTCTGAGAACCAGTACACGCACAGATTCAAAGAACGCCGCTTCAAATCTGCTGTCCTCATCAACCAAAGAAGAACAAAGAGACAATGCTTGATGAAGCATAAGGGCTTCTTTTACGAAAGAGTCTTTATCATCAACCTTTTCTCTGCCCATAATAAAGTTGACAGCACCGCTGATTGTTTTCGCTCTTTCAAGGTCTGTTCCGTTTTGGAACTTGGAGTAATCGTATCCGTGGAACTTATCACGACATACAGACAGCTTTTCCTCAAACTTAGGGAATGCAACCTTTGCAACATCGGTATCGCCGTAATTCTTTTTATCACGGGCGGTGTAATCGTTCATAGCCTTTTTAAGTGCTGTTGCAATACCCACATAGTCAACAACAAGACCGCCCTCTTTGTCACGGAATACACGGTTTACACGGGCAATAGCCTGCATAAGATTGTGTCCCGACATTGGCTTGTAAACATACATAGTGGCAAGGGACGGCACATCAAAGCCTGTGAGCCACATATCTACAACGATTGCGATTTTAAGCGGACTGTTGTTGTCCTTGAATTTCTTTGCAAGTTCATCCTTGTGGTGCTTATTACCGATTATCTCACGCCATTCTTCCGGGTCGTTGTTGCCGGAAGTCATTACAACTGCTACCTTTTCCGTCCAAGCAGGGCGCAACTCTAAAATACGCTTGTAAATTTTCATAGCGATAGGACGAGAGTAAGCAACAATCATTGCTTTACCTGTCAGCAGATTTTCTCTGTTGTTCTCGTAGTGGTCGAGTATATCGCTTACAAGCGAATTGATAGTGTTATCATTGCCGAGGATTGCTTCCATCTGACCGAGTTCACGCTTGCTCTTTTCGATAACTTCTTCGTCTGCGTTGGCGGACATAATATCATACTCGGTATCAATCATCCGCAGGGTTGCTTCGTCAAGATTGAGCTTGATTACACGGCTTTCGTAATAAACAGGGCGGGTTGCTCCGTCCTCGACCGCCTGCGTCATATCGTAAATATCGATATAGTCGCCGAACACTTCACGAGTGCTACGGTCTTTTGAAGAAATAGGTGTGCCTGTAAAACCAATATATGTAGCGTTAGGCAAGGTGTTGCGGATAACACGAGCCGTACCGATTTTGACCTTACCGGTTTTAGCGTCCACGGTTTCGGTCAGTCCGTATTGTCCACGGTGTGCTTCGTCTGCCATAACCACAATGTTGTGGCGTTCGGATAACGCTTCGTGAGACTCCTCAAACTTTTGCATAGTGGTAAAAATAATACCGTTTGCCTGTCTTCCGGCAAGGAGAAATTTTAAGTTTTCTCTGCTCTCGGCGTGCATTGGCTCTTGCCTTAAAAAGTCTTTGCACTTTGCAAACTGACCGTAAAGCTGGTCGTCAAGGTCGTTTCTGTCTGTGATAACAACAATCGTCGGGCTGTCTAACGCTTCTTGCAACAAATGAGCATAGAACACCATAGATAGCGACTTTCCGCTGCCTTGGGTGTGCCAAAACACACCGCCCTTACCGTCGGTAACGGTAGCGTGCTTTGTAGATTCAATCGCTTTTCTGACCGCAAAATACTGGTGGTATCCGGCAAGAATTTTGAATGAATTGATACCCTCGTTAGAAAAGCAAATGAAGTTTTTTATTATATCAAGCAGTCGTGCCTTTTGGAACATACCCTCAAAGAAAGTATCAAATTGTGCATACTGCGTGTTTTCATAGTCGCCGTCTTTTGTTTTCCACTCCATAAAGCGGTCTTCACCTGAGGTGATCGTACCCGCTTTAGAGGTCAACTGGTCGCTCATTACGCAAATTGCGTTGTAAATGAACATAGACGGAATTTCTTTCATATAGTTACGGAGCTGCCTGTACGCTTCGGAAGCGTCCGTTTCTTCACGGGACGGAGATTTCAGCTCAACCAAAACTACCGGCAAACCGTTCAAAAAGAGAATTACATCAGGGCGTTTATTGCTGTTTTCAATGAAAGTCCATTGGTTAGCAACGATAAAGGAGTTATTGTCGGGATTTTTATAGTCAACAAGATAGACGATAGAGGAACGCTCCTCACCGTCAACAAAATATCTTACCGGAATGCCGTTTTGCAGATAGTCCATAAACACGGCGTTTTTCTGCACAAGCTCTCCGTTTTCAAAGTTTTTGAGCTTAAATAAGGCGTCCTGAATTGCGTCATCAGGCAGACCTCTGTTCAAACGATACAGGGAGTCAATCAGAACTTCCTCATATAGCGGACTGTAAAAGTCCCTTTCTATATCGGGACCGTATGCGTAATCGTACCCCAAATCATTTCTAAACAGCTCGATTACAGAGCTTTCATAATCAGCTTCGGTATATAATCCCGGCATTTTCATTTCTCCTTTTTTACAGCTCGGAGCTGCATATTCTTTCTTCGTTATACTTGATTAAATTATCGTAGTTTCCGGTTTTACAGTCAAACATCACAACCTTAGGAAGTTCAAAAATCCCTTGTGAAGTTCTGAGCAGTTTATATGGTGCATACCAAATCAAATAATCAATACCGCTATGTAAAAAGACATTTACGAAGTTTTCATCCCAAAAGAACAAGTGTGGTTTTCCTGCTATCATTTCGCCTTCGTGTACTTCATCCATATTCGGCTTATTGCTTTCACATTGAAGATACGCAGAGGACTCATCCATAACGAACAAAACGGTTTTGTAACCGTCGTGGTTGCTTTGGTAAAGCGGAAGTTTTTTTATGTGTTCAGAAACTACACGCTCAAAATTTGATTTGTAGAACAAATAGTTGTGGTCTTGCTCTGACGGAAGAAGCGTCTTGGCATTAACTATAAGTTCTGCATTAGGAAATATTTCTTGTATGCCACTTTCTTTAAGTTCTTTATAAAGCTTGCTTTCTCCGGCGTTTGTCGGATTTTGAATTTTCCCCTTTTTATCTACAAAAGCGTGGTCGTCAATTCGCATAACATCCATCATCAGCTCGTCTTTAGGCGAATAGTAATCAGGTGGCGGGTCAGACTTACCGGAACTATTTATCCAGTTGTTCCATAAGGCTTCCGTGTGAATTGATAAATAAACGCTTTCAATCGTCTCAGACTGGGTAGCAAACATAACCTCATTGTCGTTGACTTCCTGAAATTGAGATATTATCTTATCTTCGTTATCAAACCTATTCATTTCTAACCTTCCTATCTTTATAAACAATAATTTAGCGGCTTAAATTTCGATTTCGGAAACATCAAGTTCGCCAGACATCAGTTTTGGTAGTAAAGTATCTCGTGTTCTCGTTAATGCTTGATTCTCCGTATTGTTTTCGTCGATAAGTTCAAACATAGGTTTAACGATTTGATGAAACTGCTCCAATAAATCATCAGGGGGCAAAAATATCGGAAGGTTCTTAAAGTCAGTTTTGTTAAACTTTGGTTGAGCAGAACCGCCTTTAATTCCCTGAATTAGCGATTGCCCATATAGCCACTTGAACCAAATGTAAAGATAGTAACGCAGATTTTCTTGTTCAGGGCGAAGCATTATTATGTTGTTCCCAAGTGTCATTGGCTTATCTAACTTGGGACACAAGAATACACTTCCAACATCTCCAACATTTGAGATGATGATTTCTCCTCCATACAATGTTGATTTTGAGAGGAAGTTATATGAATGTTCATCTACAAATACCTCAAATGTTCCAGATTTCAAATCGGTATTGCGTATGAAATATGCATAGTTTGGTTCTTGATATAAGGTAACATTCGCTTTAAGTGATGCAAAACTTCCATTAGCAACATAATCAGTTACAACTAATGGCAGTTCTCCATTTTTAAGCAACTTGAATGATTCAGGTACTAATCCAAATCGGGTCTCAAGCATATTTTTTGAAGAATTATCAAATTCAATAAACCATTTTTTGAATAGAAGAACAGCTTGCTGCTCTAAATTATTGTTTATCTCTTTATTTATCCTGATTTTTTGTTCGATTGGCAATAAAATGCTTAATATATCTTGTTGTTCCTTTATCGATGGTATATCAAATTCCATCGCATTAAGATTAGCTTGTGATAATTTGGGCTGTGCTGAACCAGTAATATATCCTGAAACATCTTTACCGTTTATGAGATATGCCAAATATTCCAAAATACACTTATCATTACATTGAACTATATGAGCGTGGTTGTTAACCCAAAACTTTCCTTCAACAATTTGTGCTATATTCTGCCTTTTAGACTTCAAGTTTTCTCCATCTTCTGCAATCAATAAATATTTTCCGTCAAAGATGTAATCATCCACATAATCTATTACACCTTGTGCTCCAAAATACCTAAATGCTCCTTGACGCTTAGTTCGTTCCATTGCAGAAAGAGGTATTCTCTTTTTATCATAATTAAGTGTAATTTCGTCAAAGCGGAATTTATTATATTTCATACCCAATCGCCCCCAGTTTCTTGCGGATTTCGTCCTCCAGTTCGTGAGACTTTGCAAACATCTCCGAAAGCTCAGAAGTAAGGCGAGTCATCTTTTCTTCAAACGGTTCTCCGTCGTCCTCAACTTCTTCAATCCCTACATATCTGCCCGGAGTAAGGATAAAGTCTTGCTTTTCGATTTCCTGCAAATCGGCAACTGCGCAGAAGCCTTTGACATCTTCAAGCGTACCTTCTTGGAATGCCGTAAATGTATCTGCAAGCTTTTGAATATCCTCATCGGTAAAATCTCTGTGCTTACGGTCAACCATATAACCCATCTTGCGGGCGTCAATAAACAGGGTTTTACCTTTTTGCTTTTTGTTCTTGGTAATAAACCAAAGCGTAACAGGAATGGTAACGCTGTAAAAGAGCTGAGTCGGCAGAGCGACGATACCTTCCACAAGGTCAGCTTGAATAATGTTCTTTCTGATTTCTCCCTCGCCACTTGACTGAGAGGACAAAGCACCATTTGCAAGCACAAGACCGATTTTTCCGTTAGGTGCAAGGTGGTGTATCATATGCTGAATCCACGCATAGTTGGCATTGCCGGCAGGCGGTGTGCCGTACTTCCAACGGACATCGTCTTTGAGCTTTTCCTGTCCCCAGTTAGAAAGATTGAAAGGCGGATTTGCCATAATGAAATCAGCTTTCAAGGTCTTGTGTAGGTCATTGAAAAATGTATCTGCCTGATACGGACCCAAATCGGCATCAATACCTCGAATAGCCATATTCATTTTTGCCATTTTCCAAGTATCTGCATTGGATTCTTGCCCGTAAACTGCAATTTCTCCTCGCTTTCCGCTATGAGCCTGAATGAACTTTGCACTTTGTACAAACATACCGCCTGAACCACAACATGGGTCATATACACGACAATTTTTGAATGGTTTCAAAATAGCAACGATTGTTTTAACGATACTTGCAGGCGTGTAGAACTCACCACCCTTAACACCCTCATAAGCTGCAAACTGCTGTATACAGTATTCATAAGTTCTGCCAAGAAGGTCTTTGCTTTCTTCTGTATCGCCCATATCCATATTAGTGAACAGGTCGACAACATCACCCAAAACACGCTTGTCCAAATCAGGGCTTGCATAATTCTTAGGCAATACATTTTTAAGGCTTAAGTTTTCTTTTTCGATTGCTCTCATTGCATCGTCGATAACAGTACCGATTTCTGGAGTATGTGCTGCAGAAGCAATCTTGCTCCAACGGGCATCCTCTGGTACAAAGAAAATATTATCTTCTGCGTATGCATCCTTATCATCTTCAAAACCATCGCCCTCATCAACAAGCTGTTGATAGCGTTTTTCAAATGCACTTGATATGTAACGCAGAAAAATAAGTCCTACAATAACCTTTCTGTATTCTGCTGCTGGAATGTGTCCCCAAAGAACACAAGCCGCATCCCATATTTGTTTTTCAAAACCAATATTGGCATTGTTTTTTGTACCCATTTTAAGTGCTCCTTATCTTTTAATTAAAAACTTCAAGCATATATTTTTATCATTATTTATTGCTTTTTTAGTCGAAAATATTATAATTTATTTCATTATATCATTGTTGTGTTAAAACATCAACAATATTCTATAATATTTGTTAAATTACACTAAAATAAATAAAATTAGCTTTCAAAGTGAATTTTATAATAT
>OLIQ01001094.1_pt1 | contig 10263 bp, 7 predicted proteins | sample 1609631 | NCBI WGS metagenome assembly OLIQ01 (sample SAMEA4350114, study PRJEB24818) | metagenome | biome: human; feature: gut; material: faeces | place: Denmark | collected 2013-09
CATTTACGGCGGCAAGGTCTACGCCTGCGGCAGCTACAACGGCGCGGGCATCGGCGGCGGTCAGTTCGTCCCGGCGCGCGATATCACCATCACCGGCGGCGAGGTGAACGCGCACGGCGCATACGGCGCGGCCATCGGCGGCGGACGCTGGTGTCACGGTCAGAATATCACCGTGACGGACGCGAAGCTGAAGCTTACAACAGGCTATAATCAATTTGGCTCGAACGCGGCAGCTATGGGCTACGGCGATCTTGTATACTCAAGCAAGGTATACAGCACAGTGCTAAGATATATAGGAGATTTTGTCAGAAACCCCCTGCCCGAAGACTACAAGTCCATCAAAATAGGCTCATACAATGGAAAGCTGATAAAGCTGAAGGTTGAGGCGCAAGCCATCAACCGCAACGATGATTTTACTTTCTTCTGGAATCTGTATGATATTCTGATTCCCAACGAGAACGGGCGCATCGACGTGCAGCTGCTGACGCTGCCGTACGTGAAGAACTACGGCTGGGCGATCAACGCAATGGAACTGGAGCTGATCGACGACCCCTGCAACGGGAATCACGACTTCGGCTGGGTCGATCGGCAGTCGTGCCACGTCTGGGCATGCCGGAATATGAAATGTCAGGCGCGTGACCCGGTGGCACCGGAGTCCGCAAGTAACGGTAAGCACGCATCCAGCGGCTGGAACACGGAAAAGCACCGGCTGCTCTGCGATGTGTGCGGCCATGTGATGGAAACGGACACGAAGGCGCCGGTGCTGGAGGTGCTGAAGGACGGCGAGATCTATACCGCCGAGGATGTCCGCGATGAAAAAACGCTTGAGGGAAAGCCGGGCGCGTACACCTTCACCGTCAGCGATCCGGCGGCATCGGGAGAGGCGTCCTCCGGTATCAAGTCGGTGACCATCAACGGTGTGGAGCAGACAGTTGGCTCTACCTATTCTCTTCCCGCACCCGACGGCGGCAACAATGACGCGGGAGCGGAATATACCGTCGTGGCGACAGACAACGCGGGCAACCGGACCACGGCAACGGTGACGGTCTACCGGCGGCACCGGGTGCAGGTGATAAGTCCGGATAGAAGCAAGACGTATGTGGATAAGCTGCTGGCGCACAATGAGTATCTGATCCTCACGATGAAGCTGCCGGAGGATGCGGCGGTAAAGCTGACCGATGAGACGGATGGGACGGAGATCCCATACAACAAAGACAAGGAGCAATTCGCGGTAGGCCTGATCGACAGGAGCCGGACACTTTTGCTGGAGTATTCCACGGTGTATCCGCAGGTGGAGCTCGAGTTGGGGCAGAGCCAGCGCTTTACGGGATACAGCGCGGATACGGACGAAACGTACTATCTCAAGGCTGTACGCAAGGATACGGACAATAACCGCTATTCGGTGGCCGTAAGGATCGACACAACAAACGCCACAGAACCCGGCTGCTACTTCAGTTCGCCGAAGCGCTACACACAGGAGCAGCTGGCGGAGATGGATAAGCAAGGCAATATTCCCTGGATCGAATACAAGCACCCGGGCGCGGAACGGGGGGTCATCATCATCTACAGGCCTGAGGCCCATATAGACGCCGCGGAGTATGACGCAAATGGCAGCTGGTATGTCTACGCCAAAGCCGAAAACGTCAAGGGAACGGACTATGTCTCTACACCGAACCTGATCGCCGATGCGGAGGCTCCGAAAGCCATTGATCTTTCTACCGGTGAGGAACTGAAGAACAGTGGGAGATATTACGGCGATCTGCGGTTCAGGGTAGAGGAGGAGTCCCCTTTCACGGTGTGGTACCGCAAACCCCAGGTGTCTGCGGATTATACCGTTTTGTTGCCGGATGAGGATGGCTGTTATACGATCCCCGCAGATTACGAGAGCGGCAAGGACCACAACATTCTCATCGAAGACGCCTGCGGGAACAAGAGCCAGTACCTTTGGCTCCGTGCTACGTGGAACTATCTGATGGATGTGGGGCAGGAGGGTCGTTATTGGGATGAGCCAACTGTGCTGCCGCTGCGTATTTCCAAAACGCAGAAGCTGGAAGAGGAACTCTCCAAGATCAAGATCGGGGTCAAGTCGGCTCATAGCGGCGGGAACTGGATGCTTGTCAATGTGGATTGGACGATTCCGGAGACCTATGATCCGCAGTCCCCGCGGGAGCAGACCTTCACGGTCAACGGAACGGTGATCCTGGCAGGCACAAAAGACAACGAAAAGAATCTTTCGGAGCTGGATGTTGTCCCGCGTCCGGGAGAGGAGCGGAAGAAGAACATCTCGGTGCAGGTGACCGTGGAGGGCGACCCGCAGTATAAGGTGACGGTGCAGGATTGCGAAAACGGCAGAGTTACGGTGGTGAATGCTACGGAAACCGCTGAGGACGGTACGCCGCTGTTTTACAAGGACGAGCCTGTCGTGCTCTCCATTGCACCCGATATGGGCTATATGCTAAGCACGCTGTCCGTCAACGGTACCCCCGCCGCCGTTGCGGTTGGAGACGATACCTATACCTTCGCCCAGCCGGAGGGAGATGTTACCATCACCGCAGCATTTGAAATGCGCAACGATCATACCGTAGCATTTGACGCTAACGGCGGCTCCGAGCCTGAGGATCTGCCCGAGGAGGTCACCACCGCAATGCCCGCCAAGAAGGTATTGCACGGCAGCAAGTATTATCTGCCGGAGTGCGAGTTTATTGCACCCGAAGGAAAACAGTTCAAGGCATGGCATATAGACGGTACGGAGTATCCGGTGAACGTCCCTGTGACCGTCACTGCTGACATCACAGTCAAGGCGCTGTGGGAAAACGTGTGCTATACGATCACCTTCGATACCAACGGCGGCAGCGAAATCGCACCCGTTACGCAGGACTACGGCACACAGATCACCGCTCCTGCCGACCCGACAAGAGAGGGTTACACCTTTATGGGTTGGGATAAGGAAATTCCCACGACCATGCCTGCGGAAAACATCACAATTACGGCGAAATGGAAAGACATCGAAAAGCCCACGGGTGAAATTAAAATCAGCGAGAACAGTTGGAAAGCGTTCCTCAACAATATCACCTTCGGTCTGTTCTATAAGGGCGCGCAGGAGGTGACGATCACCGCAGCCGACAACAGCGGCGAGATGGTAACGGTTGAATATCTGCTGTCAGATAAGGAATTGACAAAAGCTGAGCTTGACGGCATGACCTTCACAGCGTACACCGCACCGTTCGGTATTGAACCCGATAACGAATATATTATCTATGTCAGACTGACCGATAAGGCGGGCAATACGGACTACATTTGCTCGGACGGCATCGTTCTTGACGGAACAAGCCCGGTTATCACAGGTATAGAAAACGGCAAGACCTACTGCGAGGCACAGACGGTAACCGTTGACGAGAAGCATATCGGCACCGTCACTGTAAACGGAACGGAGGTCACGCTTGATGAAAACGGCAGCATTGTCCTCTCTCCGGCAGACGGCGGGCAGAAAATCGTTGTCACCGACAAGGCGGGCAACACCGCCGAGATGACCGTAACGGTCAACGACGGGCATACCTTCGGTGACTGGACATCAAACGGCGATGGCACACACACCCGCCAATGCACGGCAGACAGCTGTACGGAAGGCGTCGAAACGGATAATTGTACCGATGAGGATAAAAATCACAAATGTGATATCTGCGGAAAGATAATCTCCAACCACATCGGTGGTAAGGAAACCTGCAGGGATAAGGCAGTATGCGAAGTCTGCGGCAAATCCTACGGTGAGCTTAATCCGAATAACCACACTGACTTAAAGCATTTCCCGGCAAAGTCGTCCACCGAGGATTCCGAGGGCAATATCGAGTATTGGTACTGCAGCGGCTGCGGAAAGTATTACAGTGACAAAGACGGCACCAAGGAAATCGCCAAGGCCGATACTGTAACGGCGAAACTGCCGAAGTATCCTCAGACCGGCGACAACAGCAACCTCATGCTGTGGATCGCACTGCTGCTTGCCAGCGGAGGAGCTGTTATCGGCACAACGGTTGTCAGCAAAAAGAAAAAGCACAACAGCTAACAAAGTAGTATAACTCACACGGCGGCTATCGGAAACGGTAGCCGCTTTTTTTGAAAAGTGCCGGACTTGAGGAACAGACAAAGGCGGATATAATACCTATACATATGGAGCATGAACAGGGTGAGCTTGAAAGTGAGGAACAGAATACAAGGAATGTCCGTATGGAACAGTTCAAAGCGATTACCGGCAGCAGGTAAGGATACACGTTTCAAGCATAGGAAGAAAATAAAAAAACTGACTTGAAAAGTGGACATTCGTTAAGATATATGATAGCATAAAAGTATCAGTAGTTTATCGTGAAAAAAGGAGAGGTGATATTGGGTAAACAATTAATAGTAATTGTTTTGAACGTGGTGATGGCGGTTATACCATGTTGTGTTTCAGTAAGGGCAGATGACTCCGGATACGTGAGTGGCATAAGGTAGACCAGTAAAAGGTACACTCAGGTCTATGCCGGTAATAATCTTAATGAGTATTAATGAATTTACATATTTGATTACTAAATGTTTTTACTCAACGGTTGAAAAGGCAGCACATCGAATAACATAGCATATGTGACAATATAGATATACAGGGAGGACAAAGATATGAAAAAAACATGGATAATTATTCTGTCGACTATTCTTGCAATAGTCGTGGTGCTTCAGATAGCGGTAATGGTATTTCTCAATTCCACAGGGATACATATAATTTCTAAATACGCAAGGTTTAATACAGGAGGAAAGGGATATGTATACAATACAGTTACCAAGGAATGGGAAAGAGAAAATATCAGTTGGTATATTGACCTGTTAGTTCGCAATAAGAAAGCAGACGGAGTATTAAGCGTAGAGGATTACGGAAAATTAACTGGAAACAGGCCTGTTATATCGGTTGATATGTCAAAAGATTTTTGTAAAATCTTTTTTTCTACTACTGTAACGAAATACAATGAAGACGGTGGAATAGAAGATATAAGTACTATTGTTCTATACCGATTCATATACAACAGGGAAACAGGGCAGATTATTATCGAAATCTGGGATGAAGATGCAGGTACTAAATATCTGGTTAATGCAGATACTAAAGAAGATGCAGAGATAATTTTCAATTCGTATATAAAAAAATTGTCAGACCAGACAAACGGTGAATAAATACATAATTACAAAATGGACTTCAATTAAATTTGAAGTCCATTTTTAGTTTGCGCGCCATGGGCACGTTCTAACGGGTGAAAGTCTCGAACACGCCCGGATAGTGGAAAGTGTATAGCTGAACAGCAAGGGTGTCCATCGCGAGGTGGAATCTGAAGGAAGCTGTAAGCAAATCTCTGGTCCGACGGACAGAAATCACATATAAGGCTAGGCTACGAGAGATAAGTTTGCTAAAAGCAACAAAGTCTAATAACTATCATATTTGTAGCAGGTAAAGTTAAGAATAACAATATATGATTCGGCTACTAAGAAGTGGGAAGAGGAACATGTTGTAATTGGGATATCGATTTATTGGTGCGTGGAAGCAAGAAAGCGGACGGCTTAAATTGAAATCTCTACCTATTTTGCCGATTTGCGCTGTTTGGGTAGAGATTCCCAATAAACAGCCCCGGGAATCTCTACCATTTTCCGAGTTTCCCGCCATTTGGGTAGAGAATTCCAAGAAGCAGCCCCGGGAATCTCTACCTATTTTGCCGATTTGTGTTGTTTGGGTAGAGATTCCCAACAAACAGTCCCGGGAATCTCTACCATATTTTGCCGATTTGCGCTGTTTGGGTAGAGATTCTCAATAAGCTGGGCCTGGGAATCTCTACCATTTTCCGAGTTTACCGCCATTTGGGTAGAGAATTCCAATAAGCTGATCTGGGAATCTCTACCTATTTTGCCGATTTGCGCTGTTTGGGTAGAGATTCTCAAGAAGCAGCCCCGGAAATCTCTACCCTTTTCCGAGATTTGCGCCATTTGGGTAGAGATTCCCAACAAACAGCCCCGGGAATCTCTACCAGATTTTGCCGATTTGCGCCATTTGGGTAGAGATTCCCAACAAGCAGACCCAGGATTCTCTACCTTGTTTACGCATAAGTATATGCAATAATAAACAACATCAGGATATTGAAAGAGGAGACATATGAAAAAAAGAATATTATTTGCAGTTCTGGCAATGGTGCCGGTATTGTGCGGTTGTTCGATGAAAAAAGCATACAAAAAGGCAGAACGCCCGAATGTTGATATCGCAGAAGATGGCACAACAGATAATCCTGCAAAAGAACCGGAAATACCGGAAATAGAGCCAGCTGGACTGTACTTATGTATGTGGCTCCGACCTTGAATTCAGAAGACAGATATGCCAAATGGAGTAAAAATGCTTCTATGCTGCAACTGTTGGCATACATATACAAAGATAACTGGGTGTATCCGGAGAACACTATTGAATGATAAAATAATAATGGCTCGTGCATTGCACGAGCCATTACGCATTATTCTTATTAGTTAGCTGAAATAGCGCCTACAGGACAAGCAGATTCGCAAGCTCCGCATGAGAGACATGTATCTGCATCTATTTCATAATGTGAATCACCAAGAGAGATAGCGCCTGCTGGACATCCTCCGGCACATGAACCACAACTTACACAAGAATCTGAAATAACGTATGCCATAATAGTTACCTCCTATGTATATTACAGTGTCATTATAATACGTCAATATAAAAATATCAAGAAACATTTATTTCAAAAAATTTGAAAAATTATACAGGTAACGCTTTACAATGGGTGTTGCCACTTTTTTTATGTTAGTATATAATTATATTTGTTATCTGAATGGTAATAATATATTATAAATATAGAATGTAAAGGAGAAATAATATGGCACAGATTAATAAAGATATGATTATTCATGATATCATCCAGATTGATACTGATATAATACCAATCCTTCTTGACGCCGGAATGCATTGCGTGGGATGCCCATCGGCACAGGGAGAATCTCTTGAGGAAGCATGTATGGTACATGGTATCGATGCAGATGCGTTGACAGTATTTATCAATAACTATCTTGCTGAAAAGGCAGCAAAAGCTGAATAATTATATGCTTACAAGACTATTTATAGGAAAAGATATTAATCAGGCAAAGAATACATTTGTGTGGACAGCTTTATCCGGAATAGTATACTCATTACAGTCGCTGATATTCCTTATTATTTTAACTAATCTTATGGGAAAATCAGCGGCTGGATTATATTCACTGGGAATAATGATAGCCAACCAGATGCTTACGGTGGGTAAGTATTCAGTAAGAAATTATCAGGTGTCTGATATTAATGAAAAATATACATTTGACCAGTATTATACGTTCAGAATATGTACCTGTGCCGCGGCAATGCTTATTACCATAGGCTGGGTTATTTTTGGCGGATACAGAGGCGATGAAGCGGTAGTGATCATAAGTCTTACGGTATATAAGATGGCTGAATGTATGTCTGACTTGTTTGAAGGACTTTATCAACAGAGGTTCAGATTTGATATAAGCGGAAGAAGTCAGTTTACAAAAGACCTTATTATGATAATATGCTACGGCGGAATGTTAATTATTACAAAAGATGTTGTTTTGTCCTCTGTCGTGCTTGCAGTTGTATCATTTGTACTTATATTTGTAATCGATTTTCCGATTGCCGGGAAATTTGCAGCAATAAAATGGAATTTCAGATGGAAAGTGACAAAAGAACTGTTTTTTGCCTGTACGGCGTTGTTTGTAAGCTCTTTTTTATTTATATATATTCATAATGCACCTAAGTATGCACTTACCCGTATTTCAGGAAATGATACTTCAATTCTTGCAGAGTTTAATGCATTGTTTATGCCCGTATTTGTGGTAGATTTATTTGCCGGATTTACAATGAGAATGTGGCTTACCAGGATGGCGGTATATCACAATGACGGAGATTACGGAAGCTTTAAGAAAACAATTAACAAGCAGCTTGGCGTGATTACGGGACTTACGGTATTGTCAATGGCGGGAATGTTTTTTCTTGGAGGCCCCGTTCTTACTGCTATATACGGAATTGACCTGTATGGTCATGAATGGACCAATCTTTTACTTATGTTATCGGGAGGACTGGTTGCCGTATATACTTTGTACGAAAATGTAATAATTATATACAGAAAACAGAATATCAGCATTGTTATTAATGTTGTTACAGCGGTTGTTGCTGCGGTTATTGTTACGCCGCTTGCATCATGGAAGGGAATATATGGTGCGACTGTCGGATATGTAATTGCCAATGCGGTAAGAGCCGGAGGATATTACATTGTGGCTAAGATATTTATGATAAAAGGAAGAAAAAAGGTTTAGAAAACGTGTTGGATATGTTTTCTAAACCTTTTAATTATGTCATTATTATACCAGCTTTATCTGTAATACGATAAAACATACAAAATATGCGGCATAAGAAAGTAACATGAGGATACCGCCTGCACGGTTTAGTTTCTTGTCTTTTGTCAAGATTACGCATAAGAAGAGCATTACCATACAGATTACTGCCATTATGTTGTCTACGATAAAATCTTTTGAATATTGAACAGGTGTTAAGAGCGCCGTAATTCCAAGAACAAACAGTATATTAAAAATATTGCTTCCTACGATATTACCTATTGCAATGTCCGCATTGTGTTTGCAGGCTGCCGTAACGGATGTGATAAGTTCCGGAAGTGAAGTTCCCAAAGCAACAATGGTAAGACCTATTAAACGGTCGGACATGCCAAAATATTTTGCAATGGCGGTAGCAGAATTAACTGTAAGCTGGCTTCCGCCTACAATTGCGGCACCACCGAGAATTATATAAAGAATCATAAGCCATGTAGGTAATTTCTTGACTTCTTCCTCTTCTTCATCCTTTTTCTTAAGAGAGATATATACAAGATATCCCATAAATATTAAAAATAATATTGTCAGAATTATTCCATCAAATCTTGAAAGGGAATAACCATTCATGCCGAGTACAAGTAGTACAATGGTGATTACGGCAACAAAAGGAATTTCTATAAAAAGAGTATTCTTTTTAACTGCCAGCGGTGTGATAACTGAAGCGATGCCAAGGATAAGGAGAACATTAAGGATGTTGCTTCCGACTACGTTGCTTACCGCAAGTTCGGCACTTCCCTTGATTCCTGCAGTGATACTTATGGCAGCTTCGGGAGCACTTGTTCCGAAAGCAACAATTGTAAGACCGATTACAATCTGTGGAATGCCAAGCTTGCCTGCGAGACTTGAAGAACCATCAACAAATACATCCGCACCTTTCATAAGAAGTACAAAACCGACAACTAATAATAAAATATTGACTGGTAATGGCATTTTTAAAACCTCCGTAAATTAGAAAAAATATTGTTCAACAATTATTTTGATACCTAATAAAATAAGAATAATCCCACCGATAAATTCAGATTTGTTTTTGTAGATATTTCCAAATATATTACCGATTTTAACACCTGCAATGGAAATTATAAATGTTGTTATTCCTATAATAATAACAGCCAGAACTGTATTAAGCAATGCTGTGGCCTGAATTATATTAACAGGGATACAGGCAAATGTGATTCCGATAGCCAGTGCATCTATGCTTGTTGCTATAGCCATTAATAACATTGTCTTAAAGCCGATGGCGTCAGACTCTCCGCCTTCTTTTTCTTCTTTTGAAAATGATTCACGAATCATATTAATTCCTATCAGTAACAAAAGAATAAATGCAATCCATGGGGCAAATGCGTTAACAAATTTTGCAAACTGTATGCCAAGAAAATATCCTATCATAGGCATTATTGCCTGAAAACAGCCAAACCACGCACCAACAATAAGCATATGGCGGAATGAGATTTTCTTAATTGCGAGACCTTTGCATATAGATACTGCGAAAGCATCCATGGAAAGACCTATTGCCAGTAGGATAAGTGTGAATAAATCCATCTGAGAATTCTCCTTTGTATATTTCTCCGTTGCTTTCTTTCGCAAATAAAAAAAACAGGCAAGGCCTGCTGAATTCTTATTTTAATTTATTGAAAAAAAATTGTCAATACATTTAGGCAAAATATAAGGCAGCCGAAGCTGCCTTTATAGTTTGCGCGCCATGGGCGCGCTCTAACGGGTGAAAGTTCCGAACACGCCCAGATAGTGGGAAGTGTATAGCTGAACAGCAAGGGTGTCCATCGTGAGATGGAATCTGAAGGAAGCTGTAAG
>OLIQ01001096.1_pt1 | contig 10262 bp, 5 predicted proteins | sample 1609631 | NCBI WGS metagenome assembly OLIQ01 (sample SAMEA4350114, study PRJEB24818) | metagenome | biome: human; feature: gut; material: faeces | place: Denmark | collected 2013-09
CTCGGCAGCTTCAAATGTGTATAAGAAACTAATCTGACAGCCTCTATCGCTTCCTTGATATTTGCCACACCGACAATCTCAATTCCACTAATATGCGACACTCCTGCAAGACACACTTTGGGAACAATACACTTTTTAAAGCCAAGCTTCTTTGCCTCAGCCACACGCTGCTCGGACATTGTAACTCCGCGTACCTCTCCGCTTAAGCCCACCTCTCCAAAGCATATGGTATCCTCACGCACTATAATATCCTTTTTGCTTGATGCGATTGCAAGCACTATCCCAAGGTCTATCGCCGGTTCGTTCATCCTTATACCGCCTGCTATATTCACATAAGCGTCACAGTCTGACAGTGACAGGTTGGCTCTTTTTTCAAGGACCGCCATGAGTAGATTTACTTTATTATAATCTGTACCATTTGCTGTACGCCTTGGATTATTAAAAAAGCTGTGACATACAAGAGCCTGTATCTCGAGAAGTATCGGACGGCTTCCCTCTATGGAACATGTGACAATTGATCCTGATGCTCCCTCGGGCTTACCGCTAATCATATACTCCGACGGATTTTCCACCTCAACAAGTCCCTCCGCCTTCATTTCAAATACGCCTATCTCATTGGTCGAACCAAATCTGTTCTTAACGCCTCTAAGTATCCTGTACGACTCATACCTGTCACCCTCAAAATAAAGCACAGTATCAACCATATGCTCTAATGTCCTAGGTCCCGCAACCGCACCATCCTTTGTCACATGTCCTACTATAAAAACAGAAATACCCAGAGTCTTTGCAAGCTGCATAAGCACTCCGGTTGTCTCCCTGACCTGTGAGACACTGCCCGGTGCCGACGCTATCTCCTCATTGTACATGGTCTGGATGGAATCTATTACAACAACCTCCGGTTTTTTTCGTTGAATCACGTCCTTTGCTATATCAAGACTTGTCTCACATAAAAGCTCCAGTGAATCCGTAAAATCGCCAAGTCTGTCAGCACGCATCTTTATCTGATGCAGAGATTCCTCACCTGACACATAAAGTAATGGCACCTTTTTTTGTGAAAGTTCCCTGCATACCTGAAGTAGAAGCGTGGATTTTCCTATACCCGGATCTCCTCCCACAAGCACAAGCGACCCCCTCACAATTCCTCCACCAAGCACTCTGTCAAACTCGGCTATACCTGTCACTATACGCTCCTCTTTCTCGCTTTTTACTGCCGAAAGAGGCAGAACCTGTGCCGCCTTTGATTCTTTTTTTACTTTTCCCGACGAGCTTATCGACTTTTTATCTACGGTTTCCTCTACAAATGTATTCCATTCCTTACAGGCCGGGCACTGTCCCATCCATTTTGCCGATTCATAACCACATTCCTGGCAGAAAAATACAGAGGTCTTTCCTTTTGCCATATTGTTCTCCTTTATAAAATACAAAAAGCCCGGCTTTCACCGGGCTAAAAATATGCTCTATTTTCTTGATACTTTGATATCGACTGAATCAACACCCTCAAGCTCTACGCTTAAGCTGAGCTTGCCGCCGAGATTTGTCTTCATAGTACCTGCAACAGCTCCAGCTATATCAATTTCGTACTCTGTCTCCTCTTCAAGGCCAAGAGTAATCTGAGCATCCTCAGGTCCCTCCACAGTAAATGTCACTGTATCAGCAGTCTCCTCGAAATCCATAACCGCTGTTCCCGGAACAGACTCGTATACAAAGAGTCCGTTTCTTTCGAGCTTTGTAATCTCCTTAAAGGTCTTTACCTTGTAGATATCTCCATCCTTCTCAAAATTATCAAGCTTTGCCTTTGCAGCCAATGTATAATCTCCGAAGCTGAGCTTTCCGTTTTCCTCAGTACGGATTAATTCACTTATTACAGCCATTTTTATCCTCCCGTAGCTATATTGATATATTAATTATAAATCCAATTCTACTCAACAGTCAATGAAATTTGTTTGTTTTTCGTAGAAATTATTACCTTATTGCCGCGCTTAATTTTGCCGGTAATAATATCCTCTGACATACGGTCTTCAATCTCCTCCTGAAGTTTTCGTTTAAGAGGTCTTGCGCCATATTTTCTGTCATAGGCTTTATCCACGATAAAGGATTTTGCACTGTCGCGCACTGTGAGCTCTATATCAAGCTGTTCTTTACAGCGTTTCTTAAGCTCCTTTACAAGAAGTGTCACTATATGCTTCATGTCATCCTTGTTGAGAGCTCTAAATACAATAGTCTCGTCGATTCGGTTCAAAAACTCAGGTTTAAATATACGGCGGACCTCCTCCATGACACTGTTCTTCATACGCTCGTGATCCTGCTTTTCATCCTCACCAGCGCCAAAGCCAAGGCGCTTTGGTTCTATAATAGAAGAAGCTCCTGCATTTGATGTCATGATGATTATTGTATTCTTGAAATCAACCGTGCGCCCCTGTGAATCAGTGATTCTACCATCATCAAGCACCTGTAAAAGTATATTGAACACATCAGGATGTGCTTTTTCTATCTCATCAAACAGTATAACAGAAAAAGGATTGCGTCTGACCTTCTCTGAGAGCTGTCCGCCCTCCTCATGTCCCACATATCCCGGTGGTGAACCAATCATCTTTGAAACACTATGCTTTTCCATGTACTCTGACATGTCAACACGTATCATGGCATCTTCTTTGCCAAAGACAGCCTCAGCAAGTGCCTTTGACACCTCCGTCTTACCTACTCCTGTCGGTCCCAAAAACAGGAATGAGCCAATCGGCTTCTTAGGATCCTTTAAACCAACACGGCCTCGTCTGACTGCCTTTGCGACAGCAGAAACAGCCTCCTCCTGTCCTATTACACGCTTGTGAAGTATCTGTTCAAGCTTTGCAAGTCGTCCTGCCTCTGACTCTGTAAGCTTATTTACAGGTATTTTGGTCCATCCCGATACTACATCCGCTATCTCATTTTCGCCGACTACAGGCTGGTTTTTGGCTCCTGTGCGACGATTCTTTCTGATAAGCTTCTGCTGTTTATTTTCAAGCACTTCCTTTTCTGACATAAGCGCGCCGGCAGCTGTGAGATCTCCTTTCGACAAAGCATTTTCCACCCGGTTCTGCTTATCTGTTATCTCTTTTTTCAGAGCAAGCAGCTCGTCAGATGATGTCAGATTCTTAAGCCTTATCCTGGCTGCCGCTTCATCCATCAGGTCTATCGCCTTATCAGGTAAAAATCTGTCATTTATATATCTTGCAGAAAGGTTTACTGCTGCTTTCACACCCTCATCTGTTATGATGACACCATGATGCTTTTCATAGAGTCCCTTTAATCCTGTGAGTATCTCTATTGTCTCATCCACCCCCGGCTCCTCAACCATCACCGGCTGGAAACGGCGCTCAAGCGCAGCATCCTTTTCCACGTATTTGCGGTACTCTTCTATGGTAGTGGCGCCGATTACCTGTACCTCGCCTCTGGCAAGTGCCGGCTTTAATATGTTAGATGCATCTAACGAGCCTTCTGCTCCTCCTGCACCTATTATAGTGTGAAGCTCATCAATGAAAAGCAGTACATTTTTGGCATTTGAAACCTCGCTTATCACCTTCTTGATACGCTCCTCAAACTCACCACGATACTTTGATTTGGCTACAAGCCCGGACATATCAAGGGAAACCAGTCTCTTTCCCAAAAGAATATCCGGAACATTGCCACTGACTATATCCTGCGCAAGTCCTTCTACTATAGCGGTCTTGCCCACTCCCGGCTCTCCAATCAGACATGGATTGTTTTTGCCACGGCGGCAAAGTATCTGGATAACACGCTCCATCTCTTTTTTTCTGCCTATAACAGGGTCAAGAAGCCCTGCCTCTGCCATATCTGTCAAATCTCTGGAATACTGATCTAATACAGGAGTCGCAGAATTGTATGATGTACCGTAGCTTTTCATCAGATCCCTGTATGCAGACGGATCCTCACCCATCGCACCAAGAATATCTATAAACATCTTCTGACTGTTAACACCCATGGTGTTTAAAAGTCTTGCAGCTGCACAGTCTCCCTGCAGTACTATAGCCATTAGCAAGTGTTCTGTACCTATCTCATTGCACTCAAATCTATCGGCTTCCTCCGATGCACGCTCCAATACTCTCTGTGTCCTTGGTGAATAGCCATCCCTGTCCATCACTTCGATGTTATCCCCCGGTGAAATCAGGTCTTCAATCATCGAAATAAGCTTATCATATTCCACATTGCAGGCTGTTAGAACCTCAGCTGCCACACCGGTGCCCTCTTTTATAAGGCCAGCCAGTATGTGCTCTGTTCCAACATAGCTGTAATTCATTTTCTTTGATATACGTGCAGCCAAATCTATTGCTTTTTTAGCCTTACTTGTATATGGTTTCAAGTCATATCCTCCAGTCATATTCACTAATTTAAGTCGATGAACTGTAAATCATCATCTTCGCTGTCATCTTCATTGTCATCCTTTGCACTGCTGTCTATAGTCTCAGACGGCTTATTTCCCTCATTGACAAAGCCATCAAGTGCCGTTTGAACCTGATTCTTCAAGGTATCATCATCTGCAGCATTCTCCTGATTTGAAGCCTCTTTTGAATCAAAATCAGATTTTTCATTCTCAGCAGTTTTCTTTAAATCGGATGTAATTTCTACGGTTCTTCCGACATAGGATGCATCGGATGCTTCTGTACTTTCCGTATTTTCGTCTGATTCTAAAATCTCAGCTATCTGTGACTCTTCGCCAGATTCCTCAGCCGGTTCCCGGATTTCATCTACCTGTGATTCTTCAGCCGGTTCCTGAATCTCATCTACCTGTGATTCTTCAGCCGATTCCTGAATCTCATCTATCTGCGATTCTTCAGTCGGTTCCTGAATCTCATCTACCTGTGATTCTTCAGCCGGTTCCTGAGCATCATCATTAGCTTCTATATCAAACTCTTCTTCATCGTCTTCTTCATCATTTTCTTCATTAGCTGTGCGCTTCTTATTTTTCACAATAACCACCAGAAGAAGTAATGCCAGAATAATGATAATAAGAACCAGTATTGCAGCTAAAACAAGATATTTATTGGCAATTCCCGGAACAAGCTCACTCTTTACCGCATCGTTTTCCTCCTGCGCCACGGTAGGTGTACTGAGCTCGGTCCTCATATATGTGCCATCTACGCTATCATATGTGTACCAGCCACTCTCACCATTGTCATTTATGGCGTATACAAGGTAAAAATCCTTTGTCTTATCATCTTTTTTTTCGGCTTTGGTCTGGTAGGCAGTTACCACACCCTTGCCCTCTATGGAGAGTGATACCTCATTATATCCCTCAGGCACATCATCCACCTTAGGCAGTAAAATCACTATAAAATGCGACTCGGAATTGATACGGACATACTCATACGCTGCATTCTGGGCAGCATCATATACAAAAAGCCCATTGCCGCTTTCCGACTGTAAATACACAAGCGTGATATCACCAAATGTGCCATGAAGGGTATTGTATTCAAGGCCTTCAATCACTGTCTTTGAGTGCTCAAAGCCTTCAGGAACAACATCCTCCGGAATGTCATTTACCATAGTCCACTCTGTGCCATTTATATCGAACTTCTTCCAGTTATCCTGCTTATCTGCATTCTCTGGATCATCCTCGGCTCTTCTGGTAACAACTATATTGTATGTGCTTGTGCTGCCGTCCTCTGCTGTCACAACAACGCTGACCGTATTCTCTCCAACCTCAAGTGAATCATTGCCTGTGACTGATGTCACACTCGCCTTGGAATCAGCCGGATTTGCTGTAACCGCAAGGCTTGAACAGCTGTAATCTACTGTAGCTGTGTAATCCTTTGTCGTAGCAGAAAACTCAGGGGAAAGCGTACCTGCTGAGATAACCAGCGAACCAAGAGATGCGTTTGAGGATTTCTTTTCCTCTTTGTTTTCATTATCTTTATTTGCATTGCTGTCATTGCCGGTATTGCTGCCGGAATTGTCCTTGTTATCCTTGTTGCTGTTTGAATCATTGTTTGATGAAGCACTTGTTACCGTCACCTTCGTGCTGGCACCGGTAATTGTACCTCCGGCATCGTTGCCCTCTGCATCTCCTACAACTGTACAATATGCCTTTATAGTGCAGCTTCCTGCAGCCTTCGCCGTAAATGAAAATGACTGCGATGTGGGATATCCTGCGGCGTCACCAATATTGGCTACACCATCCCCTCCGTTACTCAGTACTCCCTCGTCAGAGCTTGAGATAACTACAGTGCCAAAATATCCAGACGGCATGGAAACAGTCACCTTAACTGTTTTTCCAACAGCTATAGAGCTTGAGCTGACACTGAGACCAAGTCCCTGCGCATATACATGCTCGGCAGGTGTGAAAACGAGCATCACCGCCATAACAAGTGATAATATACATCCAAATAATTTCTTCATATTTTCCTCACATTTCTAATTCTGCGATATCTTTGATTTGCCCAGTATGTGTCTGTTCATGATTATCATATCAAGGGCATTTCCACCATCGCCCTTTCTGTTGGCATCAGCTGCCTCCAGATAAGCACCTGTGAGTGTTCCCTTTCCTAAAATATGTCTGTTGAGCTTAATCATATCAAGGGCATTTACAGCACCGTCACCATTGATATCTCCATATACAACAATATCATATGTCTTTTTCAGGTTACCCGAAGCATCATAAACAGCCACTTTATTGCCTGTTGCAACCTTTCCGCTGTTTTCTGAGCCTGAGCTTGTCAGAAGCTTTACAGTACCTGATGCTGATACTGCTATATTCTTCACAAAATCAGCTGCACCGGTTCCAGGCTCAATGCCTGTAATATAAGTACCTATACTGTATTTACCTGATGTTATGTTTACATCTGTATTATTTTGGTTATTATTGTTCTGATTATTATTGCCACCTGCATTATTTACAGATGCCGCCTGCCTGTTTATATTGATAGTGTATGTTCTTGTATCACCGCTTTGCGACTTGCATTTTACCTTAATTGTATTATTTCCGACAGCAAGCGAATAGCTTCCTGTGCCTGAAACACCACTGTTTCCTGAAACTGCATCTGCCGAAACAGTCACTGAGCTTATAGCATTTGAAACAACTGCTGAATAGCTTGTTGTCGCTCCATTGAAGGCCGGTGTGAGTGTTACACCACTTATCGCAAGCGACTGCAGATAGTTATTGGTATCACCAGCTTTATCGAAGCCCACTGCTGACGATGGCATATTGTTGTATACAGGTATTTTAAATACAAAAGCCTGATTCTTGTCTGAATATCCTTTAGCCAGACTCTGTCCCTCAGTAAGAGCCGCTGTGGCATTGCCCATGTACTGATGGAAATACAGCGAGCTTGTATTTACTACATTAAACTTCTCAAAATACAGTGTATTTTGACCCTTATTTATATAATTGCTGCCCACCTTTACAGCTCCGCCGCTTATGGACTTTGCTCTTGTATTCCAGCCCTGCTTCTTGGCAAAAGCCAGACCATTTTTATAAATCTGGGCCTTCGTGTTTCCGGTTGCACTAAAATTAAAATAATTATAATATCCTTCGTATCCGGAATATGTACCCGAAATAAGAGGGCTCGTTCCCTTTTGTCCCTGCTCCTGCTTTATACGCGATGCTATATGGTATGCACTTACTCCACTGCTCTTTGCCACATCCATGAATGTACTTGCATAATTGATTTTCTCACCATTGTTGGAATATGTCTTTGTTCCCTCCATAAATGTGCCTTTTACTATGGACTGAACACCTTCAAGTGCCTCATTCGGACTGTATGCCAGACTCTGAAACTGAAAAATATTGGTCTCATCAAGAAAATTCCTTGGATCCATGAGATAAGCAATATAGGCACTGCTTGCTGACACCCATCCCGGTTCGTACTCAACCCACTTATTTGTTGACCAGTTATATGCTCCGGCAGCTGTGGATTTCTTGGCATTGTCTGCTGATTTGGATACCAGATTAAGTCCGTTTACACTTTCATTTTCAATCACCGTATCCCAATTCAAACCTGTATTTACAGCCTCAAATGTCCAGCTTGGATACTTATTGTGAAGAGCTGTAAGGTTTGGAATATAGCTGTCTGGAAAGCCTGCATTCTTCATAGCCGTGACAAAATCAGTATTGTCTCCGCTATTATTGTATGTCACCTTTATGTATGTACTGATAGTCCAGCCCGTAAATGCCTTGCCGTTTAAAGTACCCTTGACATTATACCAGACCACACCGTTTACCCGGGTCTCTCCAATTATGTCAACCTGATGGTTCCAGTTGAGTGAGACAACCTTGGTAGTGCCGGATGTGCCTGCTGCATTGCGGACATATACATTGCCACCTGTAATCGTACCTGTAGCATATGCTCCCGATGCGGTTGCAAGGGCAAGCTGTTCCTCATTATTCTGCTGTATGGCATCCGCATTGCCGGTGTCTGCCGAAGCATCCCCTGTCTGCGCATTGTCTGATGCAGCTGTGCCGGTACCTGCTGATACAAAATCAGACCTGATATAGCTGACACACTCCTCATTATTTGCTGCCAGATTGTACTTTGCCTTGTACCACACCTTGCCGTCTGCACCTGTGGTCTGCTCAAGAATAGTAATATCCTTGCCGTTTGAAAGCTTGTGCTCCAGCTCATACTCTGTGCCCGGTCCGCTTCTCGCCGCTACCCAGTATCTCTCATCACACACAACCTTAGCCGCCTGATCCGCATAGACTGCCATGCTGCTGTATGGTGCCAGGTCACATGCAGCTAATGACAATGTAACGACAGAGGCTGCCAGAAATTTATTTATCTTTATCATCAAATCCCATCTTTCTTATGTGCATTGTTTACATTAATCCATTATCCATTTAATTATAATAGAATATGACCTTTGTATCAATGTATTCGGCAGAAATTTATTATTTTTTTATTAATGATATAAAAACTCCCTGAAACGTGCAGCTCATGCTTACGTTTCAGGGAGTTGCCTGATTCATATTCTGCTTATTCTTACTGTCTCCTGTAGCTTTTCTAGCTGAACAGGGATTTTATCTTATCCCATAAATCCATGAAAAAGTTACCAATCTTTTCCCAGAAGCCCGGGTCATTTATCTTATCGCCAAGCTTTGATGCCCAGTCCTGTGCCTGGTTGATGACTGAATCCCAGTCGATATTGGCATCCTTTAGCTTCATTAAAAGAGATGTAAGCTTTGCAATATCATCATCAGAAAGCTTCAGGTCGTAATCCTTTGCAGCCTCCTTTATCGCATCCTTTATCTGGCTCTCATCCTTAAGCCCTCCATCGGCGAGCTGCTTCTTTAGGTCTGCAATCATTGCCTCGATATCCTGCGAATCGCCGTCAATGCTCTTGTTGAGCTCTCCTGTTGTGACAAGCTCATCCATCGCTGCGTCTGTCACCTTGTCATCAAGCTTCTTGCCTGTCATCTCCTCGTATGCCTTTAGTGTGCCTACAAGTGCTGCCGTTCCTGAAATAGGGAAAGGACCTGCAACTATGATTTTGGCATCAGCTATGCCTGCTGTGGCAAGCGCATTCTTGTACATTCCTACCGTACAGTAATTGATATTGTGCGTGGAAACACTAAGACCCGCACCCTTTTTATCCTCTGTAATGAGTACTGATGAAAGTGACCTTGTGCCAATCTCGCTCTTGCTGATGTATGAATCGAGGTACTTGTGCTCCTCATCATTATTTACATAGACCACATCGTATTTGTCCAGATCAGTGAGCTCGATTCCCATAAATCCAAGCACTGTCGCTCTCTGATCCGGTGTGAGGTCTGCTCCAAGACTTAAGTATGGCTTATCATTATTGCTGATGGTCACCTTGTCGTTTGCCTCACTGCCAGCTGTCGTTGTGCTGTCTGCAGTACTGTCTGTGTTACTCTTATCAGCTGCGTCACTGCTGTCACTGCCTGATACATCAACGCTTGAAACTGTATCAGTCTGCGTAGCTGTCTCTGTTGCAAATACAGCCGGATTCATCGTAAACAGTGTAACCGCAGCAAGCACGCTACATACAATACTCTTTGCTTTTTTCTTTATTAATCTAATCATTTTTCCTCCAATCTACTGCTCTAAATCATACGAAATTGTAAAGCTGCTTCCGTCGAAGCTGACATCGGCCATGCTTCCGCATACCACAGGCATCATCGGCGACCTGTCACCTGATATCCCCATGAGCCATCAAACGGATACTCTGAAATACCCATAAGCTCAATATGTGTATATCCCATAGTTTTTACATAGGATATGAGTGATTTTGCAAGCTCCCTGTATGTA
>OLIQ01001097.1_pt1 | contig 10260 bp, 5 predicted proteins | sample 1609631 | NCBI WGS metagenome assembly OLIQ01 (sample SAMEA4350114, study PRJEB24818) | metagenome | biome: human; feature: gut; material: faeces | place: Denmark | collected 2013-09
CCTTCTGCCCATGCACCCCCCCTCTTTTTTTTTTTTTTTTTTTTTAATGATACGGCGACCACCGAGATCTACACTATCCTCTTCGTCGGCAGCGTCAGTGTGTATAAGAGACAGGTCGATACCTTTGCAGAGTTCAAAGAGTTGAAGAACATCGAAATAACTACGATGATTAGTGTGCTGGAAGAATCTTTCCGCAACGTATTGGCAAAGATGTTCGGGACCGATGAAAACTTCGATATAATCGTGAATCCGACGAAGGGGGATTTCGAAATATGGCGTAACCGTGAGATTGTGGAAGACGGAGCGGTGACCGACAGTAATTTGCAGGTTTCTTTGTCGGAGGCTCGGAAAACCGACCCCGATTTCGAGGTCGGCGAGGAGATGACCGACGAGGTGCATTTCGAGAAATTCGGTCGTCGAGCTATCTTGAACTTGCGCCAAACGCTGGCTTCGAAGATTCTCGATTTGCAAAAAGATGCCATTTACAATAGATATAAAGATAAAATAGGCGAGTTGGTAAGTGCCGAAGTTTACCAGATTTGGAAAAAGGAGATGTTGTTGATCGATGACGACGGTAATGAGTTGTTGCTGCCGAAAGCCGAACAGATACCTTCGGATTTTTACCGGAAAGGCGAGACCGTGCGGGCTGTCGTGTTGGAAGTCGATAACAAGAACAACAATCCTAAAATTTTGGTATCCCGTACGTCCAATGAATTTCTTCGTCGTCTTTTCGAGCTCGAAGTGCCCGAAATTCACGACGGCTTGATTTTGATAAGGGCGATTGCCCGTATTCCGGGAGAGCGTGCTAAAATTGCCGTTGAATCGTATGACGATCGTATTGATCCGGTAGGAGCTTGCGTGGGTGTGAAAGGTTCGCGTATACATGGTATTGTCAGGGAATTGCGCAATGAAAATATCGATGTCATTAATTACACGGCCAATCCATCTCTGTTTATACAACGCGCTTTGAGTCCGGCCAAGATTCCTTCGATCCGGTTGAATGAAGAGGAGAAGAAAGCAGAGGTGTTTCTTAAACCCGAAGAGGTCTCGTTGGCTATCGGTAAAGGTGGCTTGAATATTAAGCTGGCTTGCATGCTTACGGGTTACAATATCGATGTTTACAGAGATATAGACGAGGAAGAAGAGGAGGATATTTATCTCGACGAATTCAGCGACGAAATCGACGACTGGGTGATCGAGGCCTTGAAAGGTATCGGATGCGCTACTGCGAAGAGTGTGCTTGCGTTGCCTCGTGAAACATTGATCGAGAAAGCCGACCTCGAAGAGAACACCGTGGACGAAGTTCTCGCTATTTTGAAAGCGGAGTTTGAAGAGTAATCCGTTTTCGGGACCGATACAATGCGGTCTTTGTGCCTTTGTCGGAGGCATCTTTAATTCTTCCATTATTTATAAACTAAAACTGAGTATGTCGATAAGGTTAAATAAAGTAGCAAGAGACTTGAATGTAGGAATTCAGACGGCGGTCGAATTTCTTCAAAAGAAAGGTTTTACGGTTGAAGCTAACCCTAACACCAAGATAACCGACGAACAGTATGCACTGCTTGTCAAGGAGTTCAGTAAGGACAAAAATTTGAAACTCGAATCGGAGAGCATTAGTCTTGAACGTCATAAGGAAAAGAGCAAGGCTACATCGGCTACCGAATCGGAGGAGGGGAATTCTTCATCGGCAATAAAGGAAGAACCGAAGGAGCTGAAAACAATTATTCCCGAGACACAACGCCCGAAAGTGGTCGGTCAAATAGATCTCGACGCTTTGAATCGTCCGAAGTCGTCCGAACATAAAAAGGAAAGTCCGGTAGAGAAAAAAGAGCCGGTTAAATCGGAGGAGAACAAGGCCGAAGTGAAAACGAAAGAGGAAAAACCAGAATCGGCGGTGTCGGCCCGTGAAGAAGTGAAGCCTGCCGAAGAAGAGAATAAGCCGGTCGCCGAACCTAAACAAGAGGTTGTCTCTCAATCGAACCCAGAACCTCAAATAGTTGAACCGAAAGTAAAAGAGGAGACTGTCGAGCAAGAGGTTAAAGAAGAAAAGGAAGTCGAGGAATCCCATGAAGACGAGGTGTTTACCATTAATCGTCCGGCGTTTACCTCGAATATCAATGTCGTCGGTAAAATAGATCTCGATGCGTTGAATCAACAGACTCGTCCGAAGAAAAAGACGAAAGAGGAAAAACGTAAAGAGCGGGAGAGTAAAGAGAAACAGAGACAAGAATCACACAAGGCTGCCGGTGGTGACGATGCTAATCAGCAAGGTGGTGAACGTAGGAAGCGTCAACGAATCAGTAAAGAAAAGGTAGATATATCGAAAAGCATTTCATCGATGGGTGGACAACCCTCCCGTGGAGGAAATGGCAAAAATAACGGAGGAAATAGACCGAATAAACAAAAACAACGTCCTATAAAGGCCGAGGTGAGCGAAGAAGATGTACAAAAGCAGATAAAAGAGACATTGGCTCGCCTCACCAATAATACAAAAGGACAGAAGAAATCGGCCAAATGGCGTAAAGAAAAACGCGAGGCTTTCTCGAATCGCGAACGTGAACTCGCCGAAATGGAGGAAGCTGAAAGTAAAGTATTGAAGCTGACGGAGTTTGTTACGGCAAACGATTTGGCTTCGATGATGAATGTTCAGGTGAACGAGGTTATCGCTACCTGTATGAGTATCGGCATGATGGTGTCGATCAATCAGCGTCTCGATGCCGAGACGATCAATATCGTTGCGGAAGAATTCGGTTTTAAGACCGAATATGTAAGCGCCGAGGTGGTCGAGGCGATTCATGAAGAAGAGGACAGGGAAGAAGATTTGACATCTCGTCCTCCTGTCGTGACCGTGATGGGACACGTGGATCATGGTAAAACTTCATTGCTCGACTATATTCGCAATTCGAATGTGATTGCCGGGGAAGCCGGAGGTATCACTCAGCATATCGGTGCATATAATGTGAAATTGGAAGATGGACGTCGTATCACTTTCCTCGATACTCCGGGTCACGAGGCATTTACGGCTATGCGTGCCCGCGGAGCTCAGATGACCGATATCGCCATTATTATCGTCGCTGCCGACGACAATGTAATGCCCCAAACTGTGGAGGCCATCAATCATGCTTCGGCAGCCGGTGTTCCCATTGTGTTCGCTATCAATAAGATCGATAAGCCTAATGCCAATCCCGATAAGATTAAAGAGGAGTTGGCTAATATGAACTACCTCGTAGAAGATTGGGGCGGTAAATATCAGTCGCAGGAGATTTCGGCTAAAAAAGGAACCGGAGTACATGAATTGATGGAAAAGGTTTTGTTGGAGGCCGAATTGCTCGACTTAAAAGCGAATCCCAACCGGAGGGCTACCGGTTCGATTATCGAGTCTACTTTGGATAAAGGGCGTGGATATGTTGCTACCGTATTGGTGCAAAACGGGACTTTGCATAAAGGCGATGTCGTGTTGGCGGGAACCAATCACGGAAAGGTAAAAGCTATGTTCAACGAAAGAAATGCCCGTATCGAAGTTGCCGGTCCGTCAGCTCCCGTTCAGATTCTCGGTTTGAACGGTGCTCCTCAGGCAGGTGATGTGTTCCATGTGATGGATACGGAGCAAGAGGCACGCGAGATTGCCAATAAACGCGAACAATTGCAGCGCGAATTGGGCTTGCGTACTCACAAGTTATTGACTCTCGACGATATAGGTCGTCGTATAGCTGTCGGTAATTTCCAAGAGTTGAATTTGGTTGTGAAGGGCGATGTGGACGGATCGGTGGAGGCTTTGAGCGATTCGCTTATCAAACTATCCACCCCCGAAATACAAATCAATGTATTGCATAAGGCCGTAGGACAAATATCCGAATCGGATATTACGTTGGCCGCCGCATCCAATGCTATTATCATCGGATTCCAAGTGAGACCCTCCGTGGCTGCTCGCCGATTGGCCGAGAAAGAAGGAGTCGATATACGTCTCTATTCGATCATCTACGATGCTATCGAGGAGGTTAAATCGGCTATGGAAGGTATGTTGTCTCCCGAAATCAAAGAGGAGATATTGGGTACGGCCGAGGTTTTGGAAACTTATCATATCACGAAAGTCGGTACGGTTGCCGGCTGTATCGTGAAGGAAGGCAAGCTGAAACGGTCGAGCAAGATACGTTTGATACGAGACGGTATCGTGATTTATAGCGGAGATTTGGGTTCTCTGAAACGCTTCAAAGATGATGTTAAAGAGGTGACTACGGGATTTGAGTGCGGATTGAACATCACGAACTACAACGATGTTAAGATAGGCGATCTCGTAGAGGCTTATGAAGAGGTAGAAGTGAAAAAGACGCTTTAAGAAAGAAACGTTTTTCGGGAATAGAGAGGCTGCCTCGTAGGTACGGGGCAGCCTTTGTTATCGCCTTTGACGGATAATAAGACGGAAATACGGAGTATTCAAAATAAAAAAGTAATTTTGCAGGGTTAAGAATCGGGAGTGTGAAAGATGAATTATGTTGATTTTACTATCCTATTGATCGCCGTTATAGGTTTTCTGTACGGACTCATCAAAGGGGTTATCCGTCAGGTAGGTTCGTTGGGCGGGTTTATCGCAGGTATGGTCGTCGCCCGGTTTTTCGGAGGTTCGTTCTCTGCATTGTTGAGGGAGATGTTCGATTTGCCTGAGGGTGTAAGCCGGGTTATCGCATATTCGTTATTGTTCCTTATCGTTTACATTATATGCGTTCAACTGATGAGGCTGATACATCACATTACGCATCATGTGGCATTGGGGTGGCTCGATAGATTGGCCGGGGCTTTGTTCGGCGCCGTCAAATATTTGGTCATATTGAGTATAGTGCTTAATCTCGTCCATATTATTGATCCTAAGGGTAAACTGATTCCGGAAAAAGAGACGGCTTCGTCACAGTTCTATGGATATACATTGCGTGTAGCTCCGTTGCTCTTTTCGATGGCACAAGAGCAGTTCGTTTCGGAAACCAAACCGACGAGGGGATTGTTTATACCTTATTCGATATGCAACGAGCCGTATCTCTGTTGTGAAAATTGTAAAGCAGATTAAAAATGAAACAGGATAATTCGAATGAAATATTAAACGACGTTACTACTAACGATTATAAATACGGATTTGTAACCGATATAGAGACAGATATTATTCCTACCGGATTGAACGAGGATATTATCCGCCATATTTCGGAGAAGAAAAAGGAGCCGGAATGGTTACTTGAATTCCGTCTGAAAGCATACGCTTACTGGAAAACGCTCGAAATGCCGCATTGGGCTCATTTGAATATTCCCGATATAGATTATCAGGCTATCAGTTATTATGCTGCTCCCAAGACCAAAGAGGCTCCGAAAAGCCTCGATGAAGTGGACCCTGAGCTACGCAAGACATTCGACAAGCTGGGAATTTCGCTCGAAGAACAGATGAAACTGTCGGGTATAGCGGTCGATGCGGTGATGGATAGTGTGTCGGTACGGACGACTTTCCGGGAAAAACTGGCCGAATTGGGTGTGATTTTCTGCTCGTTCAGCGAGGCGGTGAAAGATTATCCCGATTTGGTGAAACGTTATTTAGGCTCGGTCGTTTCGTATCGGGACAATTTTTTTGCAGCGCTTAACTCGGCCGTATTCAGTGACGGCTCGTTCGTTTATATTCCCAAAGGAGTCCGGTGTCCTATGGAATTATCTACCTATTTCCGTATCAACGCCGCTAATACGGGACAGTTCGAACGAACATTGATTGTTGCCGATGACGACAGCTATGTGAGCTATCTCGAAGGTTGTACGGCTCCTATGCGTGATGAGAATCAATTGCACGCAGCTATCGTGGAAATTGTAGTGCATGATCGTGCCGAAGTGAAATATTCGACCGTGCAGAATTGGTATCCGGGCGATAAGGACGGGAAAGGCGGTATCTATAATTTCGTGACGAAGCGAGGCATGTGCAAAGGCGATCACTCTAAGCTCTCTTGGACGCAGGTGGAGACGGGGTCGGCCATTACTTGGAAATATCCCAGTTGTGTGCTGGCGGGCGATCATTCGGTCGGGGAGTTTTATTCGGTGGCTGTTACCAATAACTATCAGCAAGCCGACACAGGAACGAAGATGATACATATCGGGAAGAATACCCGTAGTACGATCGTATCGAAGGGTATTTCGGCGGGTCGTAGCCAGAATAGCTATCGAGGACTCGTGAAAGTGTTGCCGAGTGCCGAGAATGCAAGGAACTTTACCCAGTGTGACAGCTTGTTGTTGAGTCCCGATTGCGGGGCACATACTTTCCCGTATATGGAGATTCTGAATGATTCGGCCGTGGTAGAGCATGAAGCGACTACTTCGAAAATCAACGAAGACCAAATATTCTATTGTAACCAGCGTGGAATCCCTACCGAGGATGCCGTAGGTCTTATCGTGAACGGATATGCCAAAGAGGTAATGAATAAACTGCCTATGGAGTTTGCCGTTGAAGCGCAAAAACTATTGCAGATCTCGTTGGAAGGTTCGGTAGGTTAAGGAAAATAGTAGAGTGATATGAAAAGGATTGCGTATCGTTTTTTTCTCATTGTGTTATTGAGTGTTTTGGCTGTGGAGGTTTTTCCTGTTTCGGCGCAAGAGGACTCGTGGTTCGATGAAGGGAATTACGATGAAGAATGGCTTGACAAGAATTTCGATAACGATGTGATGATTATTTCCACGCCCGAGGAGTTCGCTGCTTGGGGGGCGGCCATGAATAGATGGTCGTGGAATTATCCGGATAAAACCGTTCGGTTGACGGCCGATATAGATATGTCGGCACATAAATGGATAACACCTTCTGACGGGAAGTTCGGTGTCTATTTTAGTGGTGTATTCGATGGTAACGGACATACGATTAGCGGTTTGACGGTGATACCGGTAGAAGATGTCGGAGGATATGGCGATGACCATAAGCGTATTTCGGCCGGTTTGTTCGGTATGGTTCGAGATGCCGAGATAAGGGATTTGACATTAGATGAGACTTGCCGGGTAGAAGTGTCTGAAATGTATTCTTTTTCTTTCGGGGACTTGGATTTGGAGTTGGGTGCGATAGCGGCATCGGGTTATGAGTCGTGTTTTGTTCGTTGTGTCAATCGAGCCGATGTCGTGGTTACTTCTGTAATATGGGGTAGCGATACCCATGAGACCTTTTGCTCGGTGAGTGGAATTGTGGCTCATGCCGATGGTGTGAAACTCATCGGCTGTTCCAATGAGGGGCATATGACCGTAGATGTTCACAGCGATATGGCCGACATAAGGGTGTCGGGTCTTGTGGGCGGATGCGGGTCGGTTTATGGTAACAAGAATCGTATTGTCTCTTGTACGAACCGGGGAGGTATTCTCGTATCGGGCAATACTTCGGGAAGTGTGTCGGTGGGCGGAATTTCAAGTAATTATTCATTCCGGGTGGATAGTTGCGAGAACCATTCGGTCGTTAAGGTGAATGTCCATGAAGGGAGTGCTTATGTCGGCGGGGTTTCCTCGGCAAGCATGGGTATAACGCACAGTTTCAATAGGGACTCCGTGATTTGTGAAAGCGATGGTTTTGAAGTACAGGTAGGAGGCGTTTGCTCCTATTCTTATAATAGTTCGCAAACCGATTCGTTGTACACTTGTGGCAACGAGGGTGAGATCGAGGTTAAATCGAATGGTTCGATGTTGTCGGTCGGGGGAGTGATGGGTCAGAATACCGGGTGCCTGATTGTAGATTGCTGGAATCGTGGAGGTTTGAAAATAGAAAGTTCGGCTCCCCGCTCTTCGTCCGGTTGGAATGCTATTTATGCGGGTGGACTGGTCGGATATTGTGAAAAGCCGGTGTACAATAGCTATAATCGAGGAAATATCTCTTTAATCGACGCACATATAGATGTGGAAGGTTCTTCACAGGGAAGCGTCGGAGGCTTGGTTGGAAAGGCTTATAAGTTATTGTGGAATAGTTATTCGACAGGCGATGTATACAGCGATGTCGCTGGTGTCAAGGTGTGCCGGTTGAGTGAATCGAATGTACATTCTTGTTATTATAACGGCGATGCAGTCATAGAAGGTGCGGAGGTCGATGAACAAGGCACTGCATATCGTAGGGCTGAGATGCAGTCTGCCGGAAGCGGTTTTTTGGAAGCGTTGAATAATAATGCGACGGAAGGTGGTGCTTCGTGCCGGAATTGGGGATATATTCCCGGGGAAAACGACGGTTATCCGGTGCATATCGACCGTATTGTCGATGGAGTGGATTCGCCGGCAGATCATTCGGTGGGTCGAGTGTACGCTGCAAACGGACGTTTGTTCGTACAAAGTGATCGGTCGATGCAGTTGCCTGTTTACAAAGTGACGGGACAAATAGTGAAGATAATGAATGTAGTTGAGGGCTTGAATACCGACTATTTGCCTTGTGGTGTATATGTCGTGGCGGGACAAGTAGTTGCGGTAACGGCAGGGAATAAATAAAGAAAAGAATAAAACGAAATATCTATGTTGAAGATTGAAGATTTACATGCCAGCATAAATGGCAAAGAGATATTGAAAGGTATAAACCTCGAAGTGAAACCGGGCGAGGTGCATGCGATTATGGGGCCTAACGGTTCGGGGAAAAGTACGCTTTCCGCCGTATTGACCGGTAATCCGGCTTATGAGGTGACTCGTGGCTCGGTCGAGTTTTATGGGAAAGACCTTTTGGCTTTGTCACCCGAGGATCGTTCTCACGAAGGTATATTTTTGAGTTTTCAATATCCGGTGGAGATACCGGGTGTGAGTATGGTTAATTTTATGCGCACGGCTGTGAACGAGCAACGCAAGTACAGAGGCCTTGAACCATTGTCGGCTACCGATTTCTTGAAACTTATGCGGGAAAAGCGGGAGATTGTGGAGTTGGATAATAAACTGGCCGGTCGCTCGGTAAACGAGGGTTTTTCGGGCGGAGAAAAGAAACGGAACGAGATATTCCAGATGGCTATGCTCGAACCCCGTCTTTCCATTCTCGATGAGACCGACAGCGGGCTGGACATCGATGCTCTGCGTATCGTTGCCGGCGGTGTGAATAAATTGAAGTCCGAGAAGAATGCGACGATTGTCATCACACACTATCAACGTTTGTTGGACTATATCGCCCCCGATTTCGTCCATGTGCTCTATAAGGGGAGAATCGTGAAATCGGGCGGTCCCGAATTGGCTCTTGAATTGGAAGAGCGCGGGTATGACTGGATAAAAAAAGAGTTGGGCGAAATTTAAGTCGATATGGGTGCAGTACAACAATATATAGATTTATATAGGTCTCAAAAAGATTTGATAAACAACCATTCATCGGCTGTGATGAACGGGTTGCGCGAAGAGGCTGTGGCTTTGTTGGAGAGTCGGGGATTACCCTCTTTGAAAGACGAGGAACACCGGCGGACAGATATAGAGTCGGTCTATTCTCCCGATTACGGGTTGAATCTGGGTCGGATAGATATAGAGACCAATCCTTATGAAGTGTTTCGTTGCGATGTGCCTAATTTGAGTACGTTGCTCTATTTCGTTGTCAATGATTCTTTTTACAAACGGGTTCAGCCGGTATCATCTAAACTCCCTGACGGCGTTTTGGTGGGCAGCCTTTGTGACATGTCCTTGCAATACCCCGATTTGGTATCGCGTTATTACGGAAAGGTCGCCGATATGAAACGAGACGGGACCGTTGCCTTGAACACGGCTTTTGCCCAAGACGGCTTCTTTTTGTATATTCCGGACGGAGTCATCGTGGAAAAACCGATACAGTTGGTAAATATCCTTCGGGGCAATGTCGATTTTATGGTGAATCGCCGGTTGTTGATTGTCGTAGGAAAACGGGCGCAGGCCAAATTGCTGGTGTGCGATCACTCGGACGAGGCCACCGTTAAATTTCTGTCGTCGCAAGTTTGCGAGATATTCGTGGACGACGACGCTGTGTTCGACTACTACGATATAGAGGAGTCTTCGGAGAATACGTCGAAAGTTTCGTCGGTGTTCGTGCGTCAGGGGGAACGATCTAACGTATTGGTCAATGGTATCGTATTGCATAACGGAGTAACCCGTAATAATTACTATTCGGCTTTTGAAGGAGAGCATGCCGAATTGTCTCTCTGCGGTATGGCTATCGCCGATAAAGGACAGGTCGTCGATACGTATACGCATATAGATCATGCCGTTCCTCATTGCCACAGTAACGAGTTGTTCAAATACGTGTTGAACGATTCGGCGCGAGGTTCGTTCAGCGGACGCATATTGGTCCGACAC
>OLIQ01001123.1_pt1 | contig 10054 bp, 6 predicted proteins | sample 1609631 | NCBI WGS metagenome assembly OLIQ01 (sample SAMEA4350114, study PRJEB24818) | metagenome | biome: human; feature: gut; material: faeces | place: Denmark | collected 2013-09
TCCTTACTGTGTTATTTCCATCATAATTTCAGGAACCACCTGTTTCTTTCTTGATACAACTCCCGGAAGATAAACAACATCATCCGATCCCTGCACACCGAAAGCACGCTCAACAAGTTCCATTGCACCATCACCTACACATAAAAGTTCTGTTCCCGGTTTGATAATATCCGTAAGCATAAAATAAAGCATATTGACGCCAAGGGATTTGTACTGTTCCTTCATATATGTCATTACTTTCTTCTTTACCTGATCCAGTTCTTCACCATCCATACATGACACCTGACCGATACCAAAGGTCGTATCTCCGATAGAAAAACGTTTGAAGTCTCCGGTAAAAAGTTCTTTTGCTGTCTTTTCGCTGATATTGCTTCCGGCAAAGAACATCTCATGTGCATGTTCTTTTATATTAATTCCTGCAATTTCAGCCAGTGCCTTACCTGCTTCCCTGTCCATTTCTGTACATGTAGGACTTCTGAATATCAATGTATCCGATATAATCGCAGAACACATCAAAAGTGCAATCTTAGGTTCTATCTTAACACCTGCATCCAAATACATTTTATATATTATGGTTGCGGTACATCCAACCGGCTTATTATAAAAAAATACAGGAGAAATTGTCTCCACGGCGCCAAGCCTGTGATGATCTATTATCTCTAAAATATCTGCACTTTCTATGCCGTTTACCGCCTGATTAGCTTCATTATGGTCAACCATAATAATCTTTTTCTTATCAACATCCAAAAGATTACGTCTTGATATCATTCCCACATAATTACCATGTTTGTCAAGTATCGGGAAATCACGGTGCCTTTTTTCAGCCATAACTTTTCTGATGTCATCAACAAAATCATCCAGTCTGAATGTTACAAGACTGTCCTTTTTCATTACATGACCGATTGGTACACTCTGAAAAATAAGTCTTGATACTGTCAGGGCATCATGTGGTGAACTGATAATTGTACATCCGCATTCCGTTGCAAGCCTTGATATTGTTATTGATACCGGTGCTTTTTCACATATAACAAGACATCCTGCTCCCATCTCTATAGCACAAAGCTGCGCCTCATATCTGTTTCCTAATATAACTATATCACCGGTCTCAATGCTTTCTTCTATTATGTCAGGAGTTGCCACAGCCGTTATAACCTTACCGCTTACGCATGGGCGATTATGGTTAGTGCACACAATCCTTCCTTCAAGTGTCTCCGCTATCTGCTTGTAGGTTGTCTCCGCCTCCTCAAGCATATGGTTATCAACAACTTCCATATAAGATGTTGCAATATCCGTTATTGTTATTAGTCCCTCAAGCTTCTTATTTTTGACAACCGGAAGCGTAATAACGCCTAATTCTTTCATCAGATTCCACGCATTTTTCATGGAAATGGTTGATTTAACGCTTTCCGTTTTTCGTATCTTAAGGTCGCTCACCTGTACACGCACATCCTGTAAAAGGGGTGGTACGGCAACATCACATTTTTTCAGGACAAACTGGGTCTCCTCATTAAGCTGTCCGGCCCTGTATGGATGGTAGTCCTCTGTTCCTGTAATTTTATTTTTAAGATTAGCATATGCTATTGCTGAACATACCGAATCCGTATCCGGGTTACGATGTCCTACTACATAAACTTCGCTCATATGTTACTCCTGTTTAACTTAGTTTCTGTTTTATCATAGTATCATTTTTTCTAAACTTGTCAACTCTCATACTATGCCCATCAGAGCAGTTCCGGATGATTCTCAAGTCTGTCTGCTTCAGTTAATTTCCTAATAACCCTGCAGGGAACTCCCGCAGCAATAACTCCTTGCGGGATATCATGGGTAACCACACTTCCTGCTCCTATTACAGTACCTTCTCCGATTGTTACTCCTCCGCACACGGTTACATTTCCCGCAATCCAACAGTTATCACCTATTACAATAGGTCTTGCATACTCTTTATCTGTAATTGTCCCATCTTCCCTTGTATACACGTTTCTATCCTGATACATAAGTGGATGAACCGGTGTCAGAAGCGACACATTCGGTCCCATAAAAACATTTTTTCCTATTTTAACAGGTGCACAATCAAGACATGTCAGATTAAAATTCGCATAACTGTTATCTCCTATTTCGGTAAAACATCCATAGTCAAACTGGATTGGTCCTTGAAGATACACATTTGTTCCTCTGTTTGGAACAAGTTTATCAAGAATTTTGTTCCTGTCATCATCATTTTCATATAAATCATTATATTTTTTACTGAGTATATGTGCAGCCTGTCTCATTTCTGCCAGTTCTTTGTCTGCCGGGTCATATATAAGGCCGGAAATCATTTTTTCTATATCTGTCATAAAAAGTACCTTCTTATATCCATTATATTAATTAAAAAAGGGAATATGCCCGACAGACACATTCCCTGCTTGAATTTTCAATTAAAGGAGCATTGGTATTGATGAAAAATATGGATAGAAATGACCAAGGAAGAGTGTTCCTACAAGGTAATCTCCGATTACAAGACCTGCAACAAGAATAATTGTTGCCAATACATATTTATTTTTCTCTGAAACCATGCCACGGATAATTTCAAGTGACTGTAACAGTGCAACAACAAGTGCTGCAAAATACAAACCAGCAAGAATAGTTCCGTTAATTCCACTAACATGTACAAAACCATTAATAAATCTTACAAGAAGAGCAGTTCCGATAGCCGGTGAAACAGCTCCGCCAAATCTTGCAACATTAACAAGGTTCACCTTATCTTTCTTAATTACAAGAGCATTAACAAGATATGCCATGCCTATTACAATTGCTGCCATAAGAATAGCGTACACTATAGGGAAGAAAATTGCCTGAACCCATGTTCCTCCTGATATACCTGCGTATCTTAAAATATCGCCCTTATCCATATAATGATAAGCGAACGCGCCATAACTTCTCTTTGCTATAGCAAGAATGTGCCATACATGCCCAAGAAGGTTGAATATGCTTACCAATACATAAAGAACCACAACTGTCGCCATTGATGTAATTGCAGTCTTAAGTGTAGCTGTCTTATAATATGTATCAGCCGCATCAAGTGGGTTCTTAGCTGTTTCTTTAATGCTGTTAATTACGGGTGTAAAAAGATTGTCGCCCTTAACCTTAGGCTGTTTCTGAGGTGCTGTGTATGTCTCACCCTGTGGCATACCATTGCCCTGTGCTGTGTTATATCCGCCCTGAGGTGCTGTATACGTTCCCTGCTGTGCTGTGTATGCACCCTGCTGTGGTGCTGTGTATGTTCCCTGAGTACCACCGTTATTCTGTGGTGCACCATAAACATTCTGCTGTGGTGCTGTCTGCTGACATGTACATACTTCTCCGTCGGCAAGCTGCTTGCCACAAAAAGTACAAAATCCCATTTTGATTCCTCCTAAATAGATAATTACAAACTATATAGCAAATTATACCATTACCACATTAATTTGACAATACTCCACCAATTAATTTAAAATAAAATTACCCGGAGGTAACACAATGAAAGTAGTAATTCAAAGAGTATTAAATGCATCAGTCAAAGTTGACGGCAATATAACAGGTAAAATCGAAAAGGGGCTTCTTATTTTTTTAGGTATAGAATCCGGTGATTCAGATGATATGTTGAAGAAATATGCTGATAAAATCGTCAGGATGCGCATATTTGAAGATGAGAACGGCAAGACCAACAGGGCTCTCTCCGATGTTAACGGTGAGCTCCTCATTGTATCACAATTTACATTATGTGCTGATTGCAGCCATGGCAACCGCCCTTCTTTCATCGGAGCCAAAGAGCCGGTTGAAGCAAAACGTATGTACGAAAAATTTATATCCGTCTGCAGGGAACAGGTTCCCGTAGTAGAACACGGTGAATTCGGTGCCGATATGAAAGTGGAACTTCTTAATGACGGTCCATTCACAATCATTCTATAAAAAAAGGCTGTAAAAGAATTCCATCCACACGGAGGACTCTTTTACAGCCTGTTCTGATTCAGCCTTAAAAATTACAGTGATCTGACTGCCTTAACAACATTTTCTGTTGTAATTCCAAATTTCTTGAAAAGTTTATCTGCAGGTGCACTTGCTCCGAAGCTGTGCATTGTAACATAAGCTCCGTCAAGCCCCACATATCTGCCCCAGCCGAAATCTGAAAGTGCTTCAACTGCAACTCTCTTTCTGCAGCTCTTAGGAAGAACAGCTTCTTTATATTCCTCACTCTGCTGTTCAAATATATCCATACATGGCATACTTACAACTCTTACATCTGTTCCTTCTTTTTCAAGGATTTCTTTTGCTTCAACAGCAAGAGATACTTCTGAACCTGATGCTATGATAATTGCATCAGGAATTTCCTTAGTTGAATCAGCAATCACATAACCGCCCTTTAATGCTTCCTTAGAAGAACCGTCTATCTGTGGAAGATTCTGTCTTGAAAGAACAAGTGCTGTAGGTGTGTCCTGATTTGTAAGGGCATAATACCAAGCTGCCGCTGTTTCAGTAGCATCACATGGACGATATACTGCAAACCCCGGCATTGAACGGAACATTGCAAGCTGTTCGATAGGTTCATGTGTAGGGCCATCCTCTCCAACACCGATACTGTCATGTGTAAGAACGTATGTCAAAGGAAGTTTCATAAGTGCCGAAAGTCTTGCCATTGGCTTAACATAATCACTGAATACAAAGAATGTAGATACAAAACTTCTTAATCCTCCGTGGAGCATCATACCATTACCGATAGCTGCCATGGCTATTTCCCTTACGCCAAAGTGCATATTGCTTCCCGCATAATTCTCAGCAGAAAAATCACCTGCACCTTCCATATATGTCTTGGTAGATGGTGCAAGGTCTGCAGCACCGCCCATAAGGTTAGGCATAACTTTTTTGGCTTTATTAAGTATTTTACCTGACACGCTTCTTGTTGCTTCAGGCTTATTGTCAAACGCCCAGAATTCTTCCGTATCAAGAACCTTTTCAGCAAGGTTTTTATCAAAATAAGTATCCCATAATTTTTTCATTTCAGGATATTTAGTACAGTATTCTTCAAAAAGAGAATTCCACTCTGCTTCTTTTTTTGCACCCTTCTTAGCAAGTTCTTTGTAATTTTCATATACTTCATCAGGTACATAGAAACTTTCATCCGATGGCCAGTTAAGGGCTTTTCTGAGCTCTGCCACATTATCAACCCCAAGAGGTTCTCCGTGGGCACTTGCTTTTCCTTCCTTTGCAGGACATCCAAAACCGATTTTTGTTTTAACTGTAATAAGTGAAGGTCTTGTTGTATCAGCCTTTGCTGCTTCTATCGCTGCTCCGATTTCTTCTATGTCGTTTCCGTCTTCGACAGTAATTGTCTGGAATCCGAATGACTCAAATCTTTTCTGAACATTTTCAGTAAATGCAATATTGGTACTTCCTTCAATGGAAATACTGTTAGAATCATATATAACAATAAGTTTATTAAGCTTTAATGTTCCTGCAAGTGACATTGCCTCAGAAGAAATTCCTTCCATCATACATCCGTCACCACCAAGTACGTATGTGTAATGGTTAACTACAGGATAGCCTTCTTTATTAAAAATTGCCGCAAGATGTGCCTCCGCAGCTGCCATTCCCACTGCCATTCCCATTCCGGCTCCGAGAGGTCCTGTTGTTGCCTCAACTCCTACCGTATGTCCATACTCCGGATGTCCCGGTGTTAATGAATCAAGCTGTCTGAAATTCATCAGATCTTCTTTGGTAAGACCGTATCCAAAGAGATGGAGAAGCGAATATAACAATGTGGAACCATGACCTCCTGAGAGGATGAATCTGTCTCTGTCAGCCCATTGAGGATTGGCAGGATTGTGATTCATATGATTGCCCCAAAGTTCATATCCGATTGCAGCACATCCTAATGGGAGTCCGGGATGACCCGAATTAGCTTTCTGCACAGCATCCGCTGCTAATACTCTGATGGCATTTACTGACATCTGTTCTAGATTTGTACTCATAATAAAAATTCCTTTCCGTTAAGGCCTGATGACCATTTATTTCAAAAAATGTTTTTCCTTTAAAGATATTAATCCATTCCTCTTCTTTCCAAAGAAGTTTCTGGATGATTTGCCGCACTTTATTATGGCGGAATCGACTATCTTCTTGACTTTTTCAATTTCTGTACCTTCATCATCGCCATTAAGTTCATCAATTGATATATATAACCCTGAAAGCGCTCTTTCGTCAATAGCATATCCTTTAACTCTGGCATATTCCGTTGCAACGTCAACAAGTTCATTAACGGAATAGTGCTTAAGTTCCAGCTTGTAATCAAATTTATCCCTGAGGCTTTCGCAATTATAAAACAGTCTTTTTAATGCAAATTCCTCTCCTGTAAAAATAACAAGCATTGAAGCTGTATCGGTTTCCATAAACTGATTAAGTTCTTCAACCACATCCCTGTTGAGTTTCTCTGCATTTTCAACAATAAGTGTTGTGCCTTTTATCTTATCAGCCGATGCGGCAACACCTTTTGCATTCAGGACTTCTGCTCTTGTTTTTGCAATCTTCAGTTCCCTCTGTTCGTCATTGGCATGCAATGATTTAAAAAGATTAATCGCAAATCCTGTTTTATCAGTGTCTTTTTTCCCAATTATGATTATATTTCCATGTCTTGAAGTACCATCCGGAATCTCATGTCTCTTTCCGTTAATAAAATGGAGAATGGAATCTTCCATTCCGTTCATAAAAAGATACTTCTTAATGTACTTTCTTGTATTATCGTCAAGCTCGTCCATTGAATCCTCCGAACTGTACTCTTCTTCCTCCGTAACATCATAAGACTCATCGGCATATCCGTTAATTTCCTGTTCTGCTTCGGAAATTGCAGCTCTTGTAATACTGTTAATGGCTTCATCAAGCTCAATGGTATTGTCTGTATGTCTGTTTTCTATCGTTGTTTTTAATAAATCATCTATTGTTGCCGCCGGCTCTTCAACCGGATCATTCATGTGTTCAAGATAGTATAACAAATCAACCTGTCCCTCAATAGGAGGTTCTTCAAGATTCAGTTCCATCTGGACAGGTATTCTGTCCTCCCTGACTTCCGGTTTAAAATCCTCCGGTACAGTCTCTCTGATATCTGTCTCTTCAGGTATTGTCTCCTGTTTTTCAACAGTTTCAGCCATCTCCTGTTTCTCAACAGTTTCAACCATCTCCTGTTCTTCTGCTGCTTCAGGGATATATTCTTCCTTATATTCAGGCTGTGCATCATGCTCAGGAATCATAGGGTCATCTTCCCGCATCTCTGATTTAATTTTATTCCAACGGTGGGTATTGATTATGATTTCTCTTGTAGGCTCGTCAACAAGTTCATCATCCCCTGACATCTGAAGTTCAATTACTTCAACATTAACCGGTTCTGCTGTTGCCGCCATATCATCATCTATTATTGTATCATATTCAGGTGTATCTTCTGTTTTCTCTTCTTCATCTTCTTGCGCAGGCTGAGACACTTTATCGGCAGTTTCTTCATCAATAGTTTCTTCATCTGCGGATTCTTCCGGTACAGTCTCTTCCGGTACAGCTTCTTCCGGTTCAGCTTCTTCCGATACAGTCTCTTCCATTTTCTGTTCCTTTACCGGACTGAGTACATCATTCCCGTCGTCATTTTCATCATCATTTTGAAAAATTTCCTTAAGGCTGTTGGCAAGATCATTCTGTAGTGTCTGTGTATCATAAATATCCGGCCTGGCGAGTGGGACACTTATCTCATCATCATTTGTCTCGTCATGGCTTATTTCCTTCATGCTCTCTCTGGCTGATTTCATTTCGTATTCATCATAGTTTCCTGAAAAGCCTGCTTCATATACAAGACCGGCTTTGTCAAACTTGTCCATTATGTTGAGTTTCTCCTGCTGTGCAGGGGTAAGAGAGGCATATTTCTTTTTGAGCTTCAATGCCTTATAAACATACTCTCCATCTCCGAACCAGAGTATAAGGTCATCACATTCTTTAATACACTCTTCTATTCTTCCAACCTCAGCATAAAGGCTTGCCAGTTCGTATCCGAAATTCTCATCCTGTTCATTATCTCTGTATTCTTCAAGAACTTTTATCAATTCCTCAGGAGGAACATTCTTAGCCTTGTCAAGTTCATATAAAAGGACATATCTGTTCATATCTGTGGGAGCCATTTCCACAAATTCATTATACAGATCCTCTGCTTCTTCATAATCTTCAAGTCTTATGGAAAGTTCTGTCATTTTAAAAACAAGGCTTCTGCCTCCAAGGTTACGGTTATAGGCATAAATGCATATATTTCTCGCTTCCTTAATTCGTTCTGCCTTTTCGTATACTTCTTCCGCCGTCATAAGCTCTGACCACTTCTTAACCTTCCGCCATTCAATGGTATCCGCTATATCCGCCGCTTCATTATACTGCTTTTCTGATTTAAGCTTCTCTATCTGTTCTAATTTAATTCCATATTCTACTTTATCCAAAGCGTTCACCTCTAATACTACGCATAAATCCTAAATAATTCTATCACATGGCTATGTCAATTTCAATCAAGTTTTAAAGTGGTTTGTGTGAATTCCGTTACATTGTAATCAGAATCCTCTGTATTTACCTGACTTCTGTAATCCACCACAACTGTCTGCTGTCTGTCACCGGCCATTTTCTGGCCCAGTATATAATTCACATCAAACATCCTCGTAATTGCAGGTGTCGCTCCTCTTGCCGGAACGATAAGCTGCACATGATTGGTTTTGAGCAGTTTAAAAATCGGTTCCCAGATGTATATATCTTTTGCCGCACCAAACGGATTATCAATAAAAATTGTATTTCCTGAAATTCCCATATCATAGGACGAATTTATGCTGGATATATAGTGAATAACCGAAATTAAAAACTGGATATAAATTCCTTGTGACTGGCCTGTACTTCCCACAGCTTCCTCGTATTTTAAGTATCTGCTCCTGTCCTTGATATGTTCCCTTTTATACAGGCATAATCTTATACTATTCATATCGCTTACAATTACTGAAAACAATTTTTTCCACGATAACTGGTTTTTGATATATTTTAATTTATCGTCCTGTGTGTCAAAAATATCAGCCCTTGCTATTGTATCGTTTATGTATGTTGTCATTTTTTCCTTATAAAACTCCTCTTTTATATAAGGAATCTGTAACGTAATTACAGGAACGGATTCTCCGTCAAGATTTATCTTTGAGAGCTTTGGCAGTCGTTCTAACTCTGTACGGATATTGCTGCAAATCTGGATACAACGTTCTTCAAAATTATCAGCAATCTGCTGTAAGTCTCTTATGCCCTGCTCCACATTGTCCCTTTCAAGTGCAATATAATCCGAAGTTTCCCTAAGGCCATTTACCATATCTTCCACATCTTCTGCGGTTTCCGGTGCATTAAGACTCAGTTTGATTTCCGCCGCAAGGTCATAAGCCTCCAGTCCGTACAAATCATCGGATAACTTTTGTTTATCATTAAGAAAAGCAGTTTTCTTACGCTGTTCATCACGTTTTAACCTGTCATAATTCTTTTCAATTTCTTCATAATTCTCAGTGATATCGTCATCCACAGTAATATTTTCATCCGTCAGTCCGTCCTCCGGTATATAAATTCCCATGGTCCGGAATATTCTCCCGATATCTCTCTCCATTACAATAAGATCCCTGTTATTCTCATCAATATTTTTCAATTCTTTCTCAATATTCTGTATTCCCGATGTAATAGAAGATATTTCCTGACGTCCGGTAACAATATACGCCTGAGGGTCATTAAATTTTTCCCTGATAAATTCACCGTATTGTTCTTCATATAGTTTCTTTCCGTGCCATATACTTCCTTCAATACGGTTCTTCTGTGCCTGTTCGGAATTAATTATTCCGTCGGTTTTGTCAATTTCAGATTTAATTTTATCAAGCTGATTCTTGATTACTAACCTTTCATCAACAGATGCCTTTGAAAAAAGGCCTTCGTCTTTTGCTTTTTTTGCCTCATCTAAGGTAAAACCATAATATTTAAGATTATCAATATTTTTCTTAATAAGGGCATCATAATG
>OLIQ01001127.1_pt1 | contig 10027 bp, 9 predicted proteins | sample 1609631 | NCBI WGS metagenome assembly OLIQ01 (sample SAMEA4350114, study PRJEB24818) | metagenome | biome: human; feature: gut; material: faeces | place: Denmark | collected 2013-09
ACGTATTCCCGGTGTGGGTACAGTATCTATCAGTGGTGCACCTCAGCGTGAGATCCAAGTATACTGTGACCCCAATAAACTGGAAGCATACAACTTGAGTATCGAAACGATCAGTTCCATTATCGGGGCTGAAAATAAGAACATTCCCGGGGGTAACTTCGATATCGGTAGCGAGACATATTCGTTGCGTGTAGAAGGAGAGTTTGATGATTCCCGCCAGTTGGCAGATGTAGTGGTTGGCACGCATAATGGAGCCAATATCTTTCTACGTGACGTTGCCCATATCGTCGATACAGTAGAGGAGCGTGCGCAGGAAACCTATAACAACGGTGTGCAGGGAGCTATGATTGTTGTTCAGAAACAATCGGGTGCCAATTCGGTAGAAATCTCCCGCAAGGTAGAAGAGGCACTTCCCCGTTTGCAGAAAAACTTGCCGAGTGACGTGAAGCTGGGAGTGATTGTCGATACGTCTGACAATATCTTGAACACGATTGATAGTTTGGCGGAAACCGTAATGTATGCTTTGCTGTTCGTTGTCATTGTCGTGTTCCTTTTCCTGGGACGCTGGCGTGCAACCTTGATTATCTGTATCACGATTCCGCTTTCGTTGATTGCCTCCTTTATTTATCTGGCTATTTCCGGGAATACGATTAATATTATCTCGCTTTCGTCCCTTTCTATTGCTATCGGTATGGTGGTGGATGATGCGATTGTGGTACTCGAAAACGTGACAACGCATATTGAGCGTGGTTCCGATCCGAAACAGGCGGCTGTGCACGGTACGAATGAGGTGGCTATTTCCGTAATCGCTTCTACGTTGACAATGATTGCCGTGTTCTTCCCTCTGACAATGGTAAGCGGTATGTCTGGTGTACTTTTCAAACAGTTGGGTTGGATGATGTGTGCGATCATGTTTATTTCCACCGTGGCGGCATTGTCGTTGACGCCGATGCTCTGTTCGCAGTTGCTCCGTTTACAGAAGAAACCGTCGAAGATGTTCAAACTCTTTTTCACTCCGATAGAGAAGGCGCTGGACGCACTCGATACTTGGTATGCAAAGATGTTGAACTGGGCGGTTCGTCATCGTCCCATTGTTATCGTGGGATGTATTGCTTTCTTCATTGTCAGCTTGCTGTGTGCAAAGGGGATCGGTACGGAATTCTTCCCCGCACAGGATAATGCCCGTATTGCCGTACAGCTTGAGTTGCCGATTGGTACGCGTAAAGAGATAGCGCAGGAACTTTCGGAGAAACTGACGAATCAGTGGATGACCAAGTATAAGGATATTATGAAAGTATGTAACTATACAGTTGGTCAGGCTGACTCCGATAATACATGGGCTTCCATGCAGGACAACGGTTCCCACATTATATCTTTCAACATCAGTTTGGTGGACCCGGGCGATCGTAACATTACCCTGGAGGCAGTCTGCGATGAAATGCGTGAAGACTTGAAAGGATATCCGGAGTTCAGTAAGGCTCAGGTAATCCTTGGAGGTAGTAATACAGGTATGTCTGCTCAGGCAAGTGCCGACTTTGAGGTATACGGATATGATATGACGGTGACCGATAGTGTGGCAGCCCGTTTGAAACGCGAACTGCTGAAAGTGAAGGGCGTGACTGAAGTTAACATCAGCCGTAGCGATTACCAGCCGGAATATCAGGTTGACTTCGACCGTGAGAAACTGGCTATGCATGGGTTGAACCTTGCGACAGCCGGTAACTATTTGCGTAATCGTATCAACGGTGCAGTTGCTTCCAAATACCGTGAAGATGGGGATGAATATGATATCAAGGTGCGTTATGCTCCGGAATTCCGTACAAGTTTGGAGAGTCTGGAGAATATCCTTATTTACAATGCACAGGGACAATCTGTTCGTGTGAAAGATGTCGGAAAGGTAGTCGAACGTTTTGCGCCTCCTACCATTGAACGTAAAGACCGTGAACGTATTGTGACTGTTTCTGCCGTAATCTCCGGTGCTCCGTTGGGAGATGTAGTTGCTGCCGGTAACAAGGTGATTGATAAAATGGACCTTCCGGGTGAAGTGACGATTCAGATTTCCGGGTCGTACGAAGATCAGCAGGATTCGTTCCGCGATTTGGGTACACTCGGTATCCTGATTGTTATCCTTGTATTTATCGTAATGGCGGCACAGTTCGAATCATTGACTTATCCGTTCATTATCATGTTCTCTTTGCCGTTTGCGTTTAGTGGTGTCTTAATGGCATTGTTCTTCACGGGCAGTACGTTGAGTGTAATGAGTTTGTTGGGAGGAATCATGTTGATTGGTATTGTGGTGAAGAACGGTATCGTGCTCATTGACTACATTACTCTCTGTCGAGAGCGAGGCATGGCGGTGATAAACTCTGTGGTGACATCTGGTAAGAGTCGTCTCCGTCCGGTATTGATGACTACTGCGACAACCGTTTTGGGTATGATCCCTATGGCTATCGGCGGCGGACAGGGTTCCGAAATGTGGAGTCCGATGGCAATCGCCGTAATCGGTGGTTTGACGGTATCTACCGTATTGACCTTGGTTCTGATTCCGACCTTGTATTGCGTATTTGCAGGAACAGGTATCAAGAACCGTCGTCGTAAACTTCGTCGTCAACGCGAATTAGATGTTTACTTCCAGGACCACAAAGATGAAATTATAAAGAAATAACAGGAAAAAAATATGAAATCAGTATTAATAACATTCGACCAGGCTTATTACGAACGAATCATGGCGTTGCTCGACCGTTTGGGTTGCCGCGGATTTACTTACCTCGAAAAGGTACAGGGACGTGGCTCCAAGACTGGTGACCCGCATTTTGGAAGCCATGCATGGCCTAGTATGTGTTCGGCTATCCTTACGGTGGTCGATGACAGTAAAGTAGACCCGTTGTTGGATACACTGCACAAAATGGATTTGCAGACTGAACAGTTGGGATTACGTGCATTTGTATGGAATATTGAACGGACGATCTGATAATTGTCCGGTAAATAAATAACTAAGAGGGAGAATCTCATAAATAATGTAGATTCTCCCTTCTTTTTTCTTGCTTTTCTCTATCTTTGCAGCCTGAAAATGTCAAAGCACCGTTGAGCTTGTGCTCCGGCGCCGATGAGCCTCTCTCGGCATCAGGTAAGGCCAAGGACTAAAAAAGGTGCTTATATCTATTGGTGAAATGGAGATTATAAAGAATTATTTGAAATATTCGTTATGGCTTGTGCTGACTGTGTTTGTCGCCTTATTCGGGCTTCATTGGCTTCCGGCTATAACGATCGACGGACACACGATGAGGCGCGTCGATATCCTGGGTGACCTCCGTTATCCGGAACCGGAAACGGCAGTAGCCGACTCGGACAGCATTCCCTTGCCTCCTGTCATAAAACCGGCTTTTGTGGATACCTGCCGTGCCGGCATGACTTGCATCGAAGATTATAGTGACTCTACCCAGCGCGGTATGGCTCCTTTTTATGAAGCCCTCGACCGCCTTTCATCTTCTTCTTCTGATTCTGATGCGGATGATAAACTTGTCCGTATCGCTGTATTCGGTGATTCTTTTATAGAAGCGGATATTATGACAGCTGACTTACGTGAAATGTTCCAAAAACGTTTCGGAGGCTGCGGGGTAGGTTTCGTTACAATTACTTCCATGACAAGCGGTTACCGTCCTACGGTGCGGCATACATTCGGCGGTTGGTCCAGTCATTCGGTAATGGATACGGTATACTTCGACCGGAAGAAACAAGGCATCTCCGGCCATTATTTTATTCCTCGTAGCGGGCGTATGTTGAGTTGCGGGGACAGAATAAATACGCTTCTCTGCTTGATACCTGCCAACAGGCTTCTATCTTCTTCTATAACAGAGATTCCGTGCAACTCTCCGCCCGTGTGAACCGGGGAGAAAGCCGGAGCTATTCTTTAGGTGCTTCCGGCCATCTGCAAAAAATACAGGTGAACGGGCGTATCGGTTCCATACGCTGGTCGGTGGACCGTGCAGATTCTACTCTTTTCTATGGATTGGCAATGGACGGAAAGCAGGGAATCATTCTCGATAACTTCTCGCTGCGCGGCAGTTCGGGTTTGTCCTTGCGTGGCATTCCGAAGCAGATGTTGAGGCAGTTCAACGAGCAACGTCCTTATGATTTGATCATTCTTGAATATGGATTGAATGTAGCTACCGAGCGTGGCCGGAACTATGACAACTATCAAAAGGGATTACTTACGGCTATCAACCATTTGAAAGAGTGTTTCCCGCAAGCGGGAATTTTATTGCTGAGTGTCGGCGACCGGGACTATAAAACCGAAACCGGTGACCTCCGTACTATGCCGGGAGTAAAGAACTTGATTCGTTATCAGCAGAATATTGCTGCTGAAAGTGGTATCGCTTTCTGGAATATGTTTGAGGCTATGGGAGGAGAGGGAAGTATGGCGAAACTGGTACACGCCAAACCTTCAATGGCGAACTACGATTATACACATATCAACTTCCGTGGTGGCAAACATCTGGCGGGATTGCTATATGAGACATTGATATACGGTAAGGAACAATACGACAGGAGGCGTGCTTATGAGAAAGAGTAAACACCTGCCCGGTTTCATTCTCATCCTTACGCTTATAGGAATATTGGGCGCCCCCTTCTCTCTTTCGGAGTTGGCGGCACAAGACCGGATTCCCGCCTGCCCCCCTCCCGGAAAGAAACAGAAAACAATCAAACCCTTGAGGGAGATGAACTGGGCGAATGATACTGTCTCTGTACAGTTTTCTTTCCCTGCCGCTTTCCGCGGAATGGGAAGAAATGAGATTGTCGACAGCATTGCTTTATTGACTCCCGTATTTGAACGGCTCCGCCAAGTGCGTGCCGGATTGTCGGAAGATACGGTCCGTATTGTTCATATCGGCGATAGCCATGTGCGTGGACATATCTATCCGCAGACTACGGGTGCCCGATTGATAGAAACATTCGGAGCAGTCTCCTACATAGACAAGGGAGTGAACGGTGCTACTTGCCTTACTTTTACTCATCCGGACCGTATCGCCGAGATTGCCGCCCTGAAACCCGAACTGTTGATTCTCTCTTTCGGCACAAACGAGAGTCACAACCGGCGCTATAATGTCAATGTACATTATAACCAAATGGACGAACTTGTTAAATTATTGCAGGATAGCCTTCCTAACGTATCTATTTTACTGACTACCCCTCCCGGTTCTTACGAAAGTTTCCGGCAACGGCGGAGACGCCGCACTTACGCTGTCAATCCCCGCACGGCAACAGCGTCCGAAACCATTCGGCGTTATGCCAAAGAACACCGTCTGCTGGTATGGGATATGTACGATGTAGTGGGTGGTAAACGTCGTGCTTGTGTCAACTGGACGGAAGCCAAACTGATGCGTCCCGATCACGTGCATTATCTGCCCGAGGGATATATCCTGCAAGGAAATTTATTATACCAGGCCTTAATCAACGCTTATAATGACTATGTTTCCCATTGATATAGATTTCAGCCGGATCAAAGAGGTGCTTACTTATGACCCGCAGGCACCGATGATATTCAGTAGCGGTATCTTCCTTTGGTTGTTTACCGCTTTCCTGGTGGTGTATGTGCTGTTGCAGCATAAACACACTGCCCGCATCCTGTTTGTCACCCTCTTTTCTTATTACTTCTATTATAAGAGTAGCGGCACCTACTTCTTCCTGCTTGCTCTTGTCACGGTTTGCGATTTCTTTTTGGCGCAGCTCATGGCGCGTGCCGAAGGCTATTGGAAGCGTAAAGGGCTGGTAGTTTTGAGTCTTAGTGTCAATCTGGGACTTCTCGCTTATTTCAAATATACGAATTTCCTGGGCGGAGTGATTGCTTCCCTTATGGGAGGGGAGTTTACGGCACTTGATATATTCCTGCCTGTAGGGATCTCATTCTTTACTTTCCAGTCGTTGAGTTATACGATCGACGTTTATCGGAAAGATATAAAACCATTGACAAGTCTGTTGGACTATGCCTTCTATGTGTCTTTCTTCCCGCAATTGGTAGCAGGACCTATCGTTCGTGCCCGCGATTTTATTCCCCAAATCCGGAAACCCCTCTTTGTGTCGCAGGAAATGTTCGGACGGGGAATCTTCCTGATTTTCTCGGGTTTGTTTAAGAAAGCAATCATCTCCGATTATATCAGTGTCAACTTTGTAGAACGTATTTTCGATAATCCGACGCTCTACTCGGGCGTTGAGAACCTTATGGGAGTGTATGGATATGCCTTACAAATCTATTGTGACTTCTCAGGATATAGTGACATGGCTATCGGCATTGCCTTATTGCTGGGATTTCATTTCAATCTGAACTTTAATTCTCCTTATAAGTCGGCCTCCATTACAGAATTTTGGCATCGCTGGCATATCTCTTTATCCAGTTGGCTGAAAGACTATTTGTATATATCATTGGGAGGCAACCGAAAAGGAAAATTCCGTCAGTATCTGAACCTGATAATCACCATGTTTTTGGGTGGATTATGGCATGGGGCTTCCTGGAACTTCGTTCTTTGGGGAACATTTCATGGCATTGCTCTGGCTTTGCATAAAATGTGGATGTCAATCACCGGACGTAAGAAAGGAGAACAGAGTCATGGCTGGCGTCGTGTCTTCGGGGTGATTATTACCTTCCATTTTGTTTGTTTCTGCTGGATCTTCTTCCGTAATGCAGATTTCCAAAATTCAATGGATATGTTAAAACAGATAGTTACTACCTTCCGTCCGCAACTATTCCCGCAACTGCTGGAAGGTTATTGGAAAGTCTTTGCATTAATGTTACTCGGATTCCTGCTTCATTTTGCTCCTGATAGTTGGGAGGATGCAGTCTGTCGAGGTGTTATTCGCCTGCCGTTTGTGGGAAAGGCATTGATGTTGGTAGTGTTGATTTATGTAGTTATTCAAATGAAAAGCTCGGAGATTCAGCCGTTCATTTATTTCCAGTTTTGAAGATTTTAGTGTTGTTTAATTATGTCGGGAAATGTATTTCAATAATATGAAGTATATTTCCCGATTCTTGTTTATGCAGGCTTTTTTCCCTTTCTTTGTAGAAGAAAAATTGATTTTTGTAATAGGAAAGATAAATCGTGAATCTTATGGATAATTCATTCGCTTATCAGCCGGCAACCGAACGTTACGAACGGATGCTGTATAAATATTGTGGTCGGAGTGGTCTGAAACTACCTCTTATTTCTTTAGGATTATGGCACAACTTCGGCAGTGTAGATGACTTTACCATGGCAACCGATATGATAAAGTATGCTTTCGATCACGGTATTACTCATTTCGATTTGGCAAACAACTACGGTCCTGTTCCCGGAAGTGCCGAAACAAACTTCGGGCGGATTCTAAGAGAGAACTTTCAGGGGTATCGCGATGAAATGATTATCTCTTCCAAAGCCGGACATGAAATGTGGGCAGGACCTTATGGCGGTAACAGTTCCCGTAAAAATCTGATGGCAAGTATTGATCAAAGTCTCCGTCGTACAGGATTGGAGTATTTCGATATCTTTTATACTCATCGTTATGACGGAGTCACTCCGGTGGAAGAAACGATTCAGGCATTGATTGATATCGTGAAGCGAGGTAAGGCTCTTTATATCGGAATATCCAAGTATCCTCCCGAACAAGCACGTATTGCTTATGAAATGTTGGCGAAGGCCGGTGTTCCCTGTCTGATTAGCCAATACCGGTATAGTATGTTCGATCGGGCGGTTGAGGCCGAAATCCTTCCATTTGCTGCAGCATCCGGTTCCGGTTTTATCGCCTTCTCTCCTTTGGCGCAGGGATTATTGACGGACAAATACCTGAATGGTATCCCGGAACATTCGCGGGCTGCCCGTTCTTCCGGTTTCCTGCAACGCTCGCAGGTGACACCGGAGAAAATAGAAGCTGCCCGGCAACTGAATGAAATAGCCCATCGCCGTGGGCAGACGTTGGCTGAAATGGCGTTGGCATGGGTACTGAGAGATGAACGAATGACGTCGGTGATAGTAGGAGCTAGTTCCGTGAATCAGTTGGCTGATAACCTGAAAGCATTGGAGCATTTGGAGTTTACGTCCGAAGAGTTAGCTGAAATAGAGCAAATATTATCCAGAATGATTTTATAGTAACCGGAAAGGGGGGGCGTAAAGTCTCCCTTTTTTAGTGATGATTTTTTAGTTTGATAGCTTCCTTATTATAGTTGGCCGAATTTATCTAAAGTATTTTTGCAGGTTTTCCGTCAGTCTGCGAATAGCTGTAGTCATGTGTGTATTGACAGTCCTTTCGGATATATCCAGCGCTTCACTGATTTGTTTATAGCTCATGTGGTCTTCTTTTGCCATACAATAAACAATTCTGGTTTTCTCAGGCAGTTGCCGGATAGCTTGCTGCATACATTCTTCCATATCTTTCTTGAGTAACTTTTCTTCCGGCGTGAGGTCGTTTCCCGGTATCTCTATGATGATTTGGTCAATAGAACTTAAGTTATCCTGACGGTTTTTCTCCAAAAATGTGATAGCATGATTCTTGGTTGTTATAAATAAGTAAGAATCCCAATCTTTCACATCCTTCAAGTTCTCACGTTTATGCCATAGAGTGAGAAAGACGTCGGACAGTACATCTTCGGCCGAAGAAGTGGACTGAACGAAATATAATGCAATAGAATAGCATTTTTTGAAGTACCGCTTGTACATTTTTTCAAAGCAGGAGGAGTTACCCTCACTAATTTGACTTAATAGATAACTAATGTCATCCTCTTTATGTGGCATATTCAAGAATTTGATTATAAGGTTTTTACAATAAAAATTATAATGTAGAAGCGTCTATTAACAATATTTATTTGCAAAAGTAACTTTTTATTTGATTTCAACTACGTATTTTGAGTTTTATTTCTGTCTTTATATATAGAAGCGCTTAATAATATTTGTAAAAAGATGAAAGAGAATAGTAGTATATGGGACTTGCTTGCTAAAAGAACTGATCATTCTTTAAGTAAAGAGGAAGCAGAGGCACTGGAGCAGATGTTAAAAGAAGATACTTCTTTGCAGCGTGCTTCTCAGCTGGTGGATGACTCATTGGTGAATATGGATACACGGCAAGTGGAAGAAGTAATGAACCGTACTTGGAGCAAGGTAGAATTCGGTATGAAAGCAAACAGAAAGCCACGATTGAAGTTGATTATCCGTCGTTGTGCCGTGGCAGCCAGTATTGCTGTCCTATGTGTGTTGGGTGGTGTATTGGGTTATCAGCTTTGGGCTAAACCAGATATGCTGATTGTGATGAACCAAGGAAAAGAAGCCTTGCTGTTCACGCTTCCCGATAACTCTAAGGTTTGGCTGGGGGGTGGTTCGAGCTTGAAATACCCTGATAAGTTATCTGCACGTAATCGGGAAGTGTACTTGGACGGTGAAGCCTTCTTTGATGTGAAAAAAGACAATGGAAGAACATTTCAGGTCGTTACGGAGCTTGTAGAAGTAAAGGTGCTCGGAACCCGTTTTGACGTAAGAGTATCGGAAGAGGATAATATGGCAGAAGTAGTCTTGGAATCCGGTTCGGTAAAGTTGAACGAGCGCAACAAGGCAGAAGACGGAGTAATCTTACGACCCGGGGAAATGGGGCGTGTCAGCCGGCAATCCGGTATTGAGGTCCGCCATGTCGACCTTCAACTCTATACTACGTGGAAAGATAAATATATGAATATTGAATCTCAAAAAATGGAAAATGTAATGTTTATGTTGAGTAAACGTTATCATACGGAGATTCGTATTGAAGGTGAGGAATTGAAAGCAGAAATATTCTCAGGGCGTTTTGACATAGACCAATCTCTGGAGAATATTTTTGAGACGATTGATTTGATTACTCCCATTCATTATCAACAGCAACCGGATGGAACCTATTTGGTGACTCCGAAATAAAAAAAGAAATAGGCAGCCTAATATTATGATAAACTAAAAAATGCTAATCCTAAAAAGAAAGATGATGAACACAACTTGAAAAAGAAAAAGGATCGGAAAATTCCCGTTTTCCAATCCTATCC
>OLIQ01001131.1_pt1 | contig 9998 bp, 9 predicted proteins | sample 1609631 | NCBI WGS metagenome assembly OLIQ01 (sample SAMEA4350114, study PRJEB24818) | metagenome | biome: human; feature: gut; material: faeces | place: Denmark | collected 2013-09
GATATAGATAGTTGTAATTGTACGCAACCGCCGCCAATTCGCCATCCGTGGCTCAGTGGCGGCTTGTTTGAACATCGTGTTCAAACATTGCTGATTATACTCAGAACATCAAGAACTTCTAAGTTCCAAACATATCCATATTACTGCAATGAAATACAACCATATATCCACAAATTACAGAACAGCTTGATGTTTGATTATTTGTTTCTTTTCTTCAAATTATAAATATAGTATACTATGATTAGTTGAATTTATAAATATGAATTGTATAAAAAGAGGAACGAAAGTGAAGAAAAACGATAGCATAGAATTAGTGATAGAGGATATGGGAACGGACGGGGAAGGAATCGGACATGTAGCGACCGAGGACGGCAGAAGCATCGCGGTATTCGTGAAGGATGCTGTGATGGGCGATACGATCCGTGCCGCAATCACGAAGGTCAAAAAGCAGTATGTGTATGCGCGGTTGGTGGAGGTAATTAAACCGTCAACATATCGTGTAGAACCGAAATGCCCGGTGGCAAGACCATGCGGAGGCTGTACATTGCAGCATGTGAGCTACGAAAAACAGCTTGATTACAAATGGAACAAAGTCAAGAACTGTCTTTCGCGTATCGGTGGAATCGAGCATCCGGAAGATCTGATGGAGCCGATTATCGGCATGGAAAATCCGTGGAATTACCGGAACAAAGCGCAGTTTCCGGTGGGACGGGATAAGGATGGAAAGGTCGTAACCGGATTTTATGCAGGCAGAACCCATACGATTATCGATACGCCGCATTGCGATATCCAGGCGGAGGGCAATGATACAATTATTAAATGTGTGCGGGATTTCCTGCAGGAATATAATATTTCAACTTATGATGAGGAGACGCATACTGGTCTGATGCGTCATATCCTGACGAGAGTAGGATTTACAACCGGTGAGATCATGGTGTGCCTGATCATTAATGGTACGAAGCTCCCACATGCGGATGTGCTGGTAGAGCGGTTGCGCCAGATCGATGGAATGACGAGCATCAGCATCAATATCAATCAGGATAAGACAAACCGGATTCTGGGAGATACATGCAAGACCTTATGGGGACAGGATTATATTACGGATTATATCGGTGATGTGAAATATCAGATATCACCATTGTCGTTCTATCAGGTAAACCCGGTTCAGACAAAGAAACTGTATGACAAAGCCTTGGAATATGCCAATCTGCAGGGCGGGGAGACAGTCTGGGATCTGTACTGTGGTATCGGAACTATTTCACTGTTCTTGAGCAAAAAGGCGGCGAAGGTGTATGGCGTGGAAATCGTCCCACAGGCAATCGCCGATGCAAAGGTAAATGCGCAGATCAACGGTATCGAAAATGTGCAGTTCTTCGTTGGCAAGGCAGAAGAAGTGCTTCCGACCGAATACAAGGAACACGGCGTATATGCGGATGTGATCGTCGTCGATCCGCCACGCAAGGGCTGCGATGAGACATTATTGCAGACAATCGCAGATATGCAGCCAAAGCGGATGGTCTACGTGAGTTGTGATCCGGCAACGCTTGCCCGAGACGTGAAGCGTATGGGCGAGCTTGGGTATCAGGTTAAGAAGGTTGCGGTCGTGGATCAATTTTGTCAAGGGGGGCATGTGGAGACAGTCTGCCTTCTGTCAAAAAAAGCCCAATAAATCAAAGGTTTCTGCGATTTCGGAAGAAAAATGGATGTGTGTTTCTGTTTCCGCAGAGTGATGATATAACCGGAAACTTACCCCAGGGGATAGGCTTTTTGGAACAGGAGATATACATTTTGGCGAAAGGATACTTTTTCGCAAAAATCAGTTTACAAAGGAGATTATTATGGCAAAAGATATTAAAGTTTATGATTTGTTGATTTCATGCCCTTCTGATGTTTCGGAATATGTTGAAATGTTAGAAAAAGAGGTAAATCATTTCAATAATTTTTTCGGTCGAAAAAATAATATTATTGTAAGAACTAGACATTGGTCGAAAGATTCCTATTCAGAATTTGGAAATCAGCCACAGGAATTATTAAATAAGCAAATTGTAGATTCTTCAGATATGGCCTTAGGTGTTTTTTGGACAAGATTTGGAACACCTACAGAAAATTATGGCTCTGGAACGGAAGAAGAAATTGAAAGAATGCTTTCTATGGGGAAGCAAGTTTTCTTATATTTTCTAGATAAACCGTTGAGTCCATCGAAAATAGATCAAGAACAATATAAAAAAATACTATTATTTAAAGATAAACATAAAAGTGAAGGAATATTTTTTACTATTCAGGATGAAAAAGCTTTAGTAAATAAGTTTAGAGAGAATTTAGAACTTTATTTTGATAGCATTACGAGAGGTGAAGAATTTAAAAAGAGTAGTAGTAAAAAAGAGATTCTTTGGGTAGATGATAGACCCGAAAATAATGTTTATGAACGGAACATACTTGAAAAATATGGATTAACTTTTTCATTAGCATTATCAACACAGCAGGCATTACATTATATGAAACATAACAAATTTGCTCTTATTATTTCTGATATGGGTAGAAAGGAAGGAATTCGAGAGGGATATGTTTTATTAGAAGAAATTCGTAAAATGGATAAGAAAATCCCATTTATTATTTATGCTGGTTCAAAGAAAAAAGAACATGTTGATGAGGCATTAAGACGTGGAGCGCAGGGGTGTACTAATAATCCCGGAGAATTGATTGATTTAGTATTAAAAAATCTATTAAAAAATTAGGACAATATTAAAAAAATATTTGAGTTACATAATTCCTTTGACGATGAATATTGAAACCGTCTGTCTGCTTTCAAGGAAACCTTGATTTTCTGCGGTTTGTGGGATATTAAGGAGCAAAAATGGATGTGTGTTTTGTAGCCTTATGAATGAATCATTTGAATATCGTAGCAGAGGGGTGTTTTGAGACTCTGCTGAATAATAGGCTTTTGCTAAAAGGTATCACTTTTGCGAAAATGTATGATACCTCCTGGCAGGAGCCTTTTTGTATAAAGATAACTTGACTTATAAATCTTACGCATGTAATAAAAAGAGAGGAGGAATGCATAGTACGATATACCCAGCAAAGAGAAATTTTTTTATTTTAAAATCTTACGAATGTAATATTTCGAAGATATAACGTACATTGAAAATAGAATATGACCATATCAGCAAAGCAAAATGAATGGAGGTCAATATGAAGAAAGGAAAAAGCAGAAACAAGCGAAAGAAAACAAGAAGCAGGCTCCTATGGATTGCGATTGCTGTTATAGGAATAGCTGCGGTAATTTCTGCAGTATGCGTGGCAGGAATGTTGGCAACAAAGGAAAATGCCTGGAGGACACCGGAAGAACTTCTGGTGGAGTACATGGATCATATTCCAAAACAGGAGTATGAAGAAATGTATGCGATTACTCTGACGTGGACAGCATCGTCTACTGGGCAAATGAAGCAGCATACACCTACGCCGTGTCCGGGATTGCAATATGGAGTCTCGGTCAGGAAGATATGAGGCTATGGGACAGTATGCCAGATCAGATATAGTTTTGGAATCAAACAGCCTTTTGCGGACTGTTTTTTTCATACTCAAAAATTCACGAAAGGCAGGTAACAGTTATGAAACAGGTAGTAACAACAATGCAGTATGTATTTGCAGGAGTAGGAGGCTTTATGGGTTGGTTTCTTGGAGGACTGGATGGTTTTCTGTATGCACTCCTTATGTTCGTGGTCATCGATTATGCCACCGGACTTATGGCAGCATTTGTACAGAAAAAAATATCCAGCGAGGTCGGTTTTAAAGGCATCTGCAAAAAGGTGGCAATCTTCTGTCTGGTAGGTATCGGCCATGTGCTTGATACGCAGGTCATCCAGAACGGAAGTGTACTCCGCACCGCAGTCATTTTCTTTTACTTATCCAATGAGGGAATTTCCATTATTGAGAATGTTGCCCTTATCGGACTTCCGGTTCCAAAGAAGCTGAAAGAGGTATTGGAGCAGCTGCACGAAGAAGCGGATGAGAAAAAGGAGGATGAGTAATATGGCAATAAAGGTATGTTTGGACGCAGGGCATTACGGTAAATCTAACCGCAGTCCTACGGTTTCTTCTTATTATGAGTCGGACATGACTTGGAAACTCCATAATTATCTTAAGAAGGAGTTGGAGGCATTTGGTATCGTTGTGGTAACCACAAGGACAAATCAGAATACAGACAGAGCATTGTATGAAAGAGGTGCTGCTTCCAAAGGCTGTAACCTCTTTATTTCTGTCCATTCTAACGCTACAGGGAACGGTGTAAACGAAAGTGTGGATTATCCGGTGGCATATGTTCTTTTAAATGGAAGCAGCACGGATATTGGTCTGAAGCTGGCAAAGGTTGTGGAATCAGTGATGGGAACTGCCCAGAGTGGAAGAATCGCAACACGTCAGGGAACAAACGGAGAATACTATGGTGTGCTTCGTGGTGCGAATGCAGTAGGGACACCGGGGATTATTCTGGAGCATTCATTCCATACAAACACCAGAGCAACAAAATGGCTTTCCAGTGACAGTAATCTGCAGAAACTTGCCAAAGCGGAAGCAGAATGTATGGCTTCCTATTATGGAGTAACGAAAAAGGAAGAAACTGCTCTTACAAAGATTATGGGTAACGCAGTGGCAACGGTGGAGCAGATGACAGCTTATATTAAAGCAAAGAATTCAGATGTTGCACAGTCGGTTGTTGATATGATTCCGCTTTATCTTTCGGAAGGAAAGGCAGAGGGTGTCCGTGGTGATATTGCCTTTGCACAGTCCTGTCTGGAAACAGGTAATTTTGGATTCTCTGGTTCTGCAGTTACGCTCGACCAGAACAATTTCTGCGGCATGGGAGTGACTTCAAATGGAATGAAAGGAAATTCCTTTGATACACCACAGCTTGGTATCAGGGCACAGGTTCAGCATTTGAAAGCCTATGCTTCCACAGTGGATTTGAAGAGTGAATGTGTTGATCCACGCTTTAAGTATGTCACAAGAGGCTGTGCGGAATATGTGGAGTGGCTTGGACAGAAAGAAAATCCAGACGGAAGGGGATGGGCAGCAGGAGCCGGATATGGTGCAAAGATTATTACAATCTTAAATGCCAGCAAAGCAGATTTCGACTGCGGAATCAGGAACAGCACAGTCAGTGCAGAAATTGAAGATGGCAGCGTACTGCCGAGTGTCAACCGACCAAGAAGAACAGTTATTAAGCTATGAGAATCAGGTCAATTATTACACAAATTATATCAGCGAGAATCCTCTCTATGAATATGCAGGGACTTATGCGGATGAAGGAATTTCGGGAACCAATACCAAAAAGAGAGATGAATTCAACCGTATGATTGCTGATTGCAGGGTGGGGAAAATAGACATGATTATTACTAAGTCCATTTCCTGATTTGCAAGAAATACGCTAGATTGCTTGAATTATGTGCGAGAGTTGAAAGATTTGGGGATAGGGATTATTTTTGAAAAGGAAAATATCAATACCCTCGATGCAAAGGGAGAAGTGCTGCTTACCATTCTTTCCTCACTGGCACAGGATGAGAGCCGGTCCATTTCAGAGAACTGTACATGGGGAATTCGCAGAAGGTTTGAAACAGGAAAACACAAAATGAGTACAAAGCGTTTTCTTGGCTACGATACGGATGAAACGGGGAAGCTGGTAATCAACAGGACGCAGGAGCCGATTGTGGTTCGGCTGTATCAGGAATTCATGGACGGAAAAACAACCGATTACATCAAGCGGATTTTTGAACGGGAAGATGTAAAAAACTGGGAAGGCGGTACGAAGTGGCAGTCCACAACCTTAATGAGTATGTTGGAAAATGAAAAATACAAGGGTGATGCCTTGCTGCAGAAAAGTTATACGGTGGATTTCCTCACTAAGAAACGTACACAGAACAAAGGGGAAATTCAGATGTTTTATGTGGAGGATGATCATGATGCCATCATTTCAAAGCGGATTTGGGAATGTGTACAGCTTGAAATAAAACGCAGGAAAAAGTACCTGGAGGAGCATGAAACAAACTCCTATTCCCATCGGCCGGAAAGCAATCCATTTGCATCCAAGATAATTTGCGGAGACTGTAATAAGGTATTTGCACGGAAGGGCTGGCGGAGCAGCACGGGCGTTGACCGTAAGGTATGGCAGTGCAGTGAACGCTACAAGGTCAAAGGAGTCATGGGATGCGCCAACCGTCACGTAGAGGAAGAAACGCTGGTAAAGGCTTATCTGATGGCTTGGAACGCACTGGTGGAGAACAGAGAGGATTTCATGGAGCAGTGGACGGAGCAGCTTCAGAGCGAGAACCTATTGGAAGGTTATCGGGCAGAAAAGTTCATAGAATACACCGATGGGGCAGAACCTTTGACGAAGATGGATACTGACTTCATGCTGAAAACGCTGGACCACATCAAGGTTTTTGAAGATGGAACATTGCTAGTGCTATTCCTGGACGGAACGGAGATTGAATGTAAAAATGAAGAGGAGTAAGAAAAGATGCCGATTGGGAGTTGCGATTCCTGATCGGCTTTTTTTCTTGCTCTTTTTCGGATAGTAAAATGTAGGTGGATGTGGTAAAATAATGGACAGAATAAGACTTATTTTTTGTTAAGAAGGGATGAGTATTTTGATTCAAATAGATATAGTGGATTATGATAATTTGTCAAGTCTTGGGATGCGGGTAACAAAGTATGTTAATAGTAATTTGCGGGAGATACTACGGGTATTAATAGATATTCTTGAAACAGACCCGGAGTTTGATTTAGATGGATTTTTTCCAAGAGATTATCTTATGAGAAAACCGCAAGAGTGTAGAAATGCAGTCAACGAATTATATGAAATTATCTGTTCAAAAAATATAAGGGATTTTATTAAGCCTAAATATGAATATTTGCTATATGCAATATTATGCTGGTGGGAAGATTGCACAGATAATGAAGATGATTTAATAATAAATCCCATAGACGATGAACTTAAAAGAGATTTAGATAATGATGATGGAAAGAATATTTTAAAATGGATACAGGATTTTGAAGAATACTACTATATTTGTTTTCAAGATCATGATTTTTTGCCAGAACAATTGAGTAGTATGGTTATGTTATATCTTAGAAATCCGAAGTTGTTAGAAATGTTTTTTCAACATGATAATCTTGATGATTACATTGATTTAATGGAATGTGATTTGCGGGATAGATATTTGGAGACACAGAGTGAGAAAAATAGAGATTTGTGCACTTCATTGTCCGAGAATATTGTAATTGAATTGATATCTGTGATTAAACGTTTCCAGAAACGCATTGTCCATTTTGAAAATCGAGATGAAGTGGAAATTACTGCAGATATCCAAGATGCTATTGCAGGAAGTCTGAATAATAAGTATGGTTTGCACATTTCACGTGAATTTACAATGGGGCGAGCTATTAAAAAATTGGGCGAGACAGATTTATATATATACGCAGAGAAAGACGGACATGTTATAGATTATGCAGTGCTTGAGAATAAATATATTGAAAACTTTACAAATCAATATAATCAGTTGATGGGATATTTAAACCCTAATTTTGAATTTGGTATTACGTTATCTATGAATAGAGAAATGTCCCTAAAAAAAGGATTTGATGAAATAGAGAATAAGTTGAATAACATCAAAGGGGCTTTTCATCCAATCAGAATTCAAAGAATCGGGGAGAGGGATACTTTAATGATTATTAGTGAACATATTGTTCCTGAAACCGGTAATAGGATGAAAGTATTTCATTTGATTTTTCAACTGAACGATAGAGAACGGAAAGAGGTAGCGGTATTAGCAAGAAAAAGATAATATAGTGGAGCGTTTTGATGAAAATAAAGAAAAAATAGCTACTATCTATAAAAAGTGACCTGAAAAATTGTGATAGCAAAGAAAGATTTCATAATGACAACAAGTTAAAGAAGTTTTATAAAAACAATGATGAAAATTGGAGAAGAAGGATGAATAATAGTAAGTTAAAAGAATTATTAAAAATATATGAAGAAGCATCAAAATGTACGTTGTGTGAGAAATTCAGTAGAACAAGTTCCAAAGAAGGAACCTATGATGGTCTTATTAATTTTTTTAATGAAAAAAGTCTGTATTTGAATATTCCGTCAATTTGGACAGATTGGGTTAATAGAAGTAATTCAAAAATAATGATAGTTGGTCAAGATTGGGGACCTTATGTTGATATGCAAAAATATAATACTCGATATAAAGAACTAGTGGAAATGGGGGAAGACAAAGAGAGTGCGTGGAAAACGATTGTAAATGAAAAAGAGAGTATGACTAAATGTTTAATGACAGAGTTTGTAATTCGCTCAGCGAAGCAATGTGGGATTGATATAGATGAAAAAATAATGGAATCTTGTTTTGTTACAAATGCAGTATTATGTGCAAGAAAAGGGGAGAATTATAGGGGGACAAATAATTTCTCAGCAAAGTTTTGTACTGAAAATTGTACTAAAATGTTAAATAAACAAATTGATGCAATACACCCATTAGTTGTTATTACGCTAGGATATTGGCCATTCTATTCAGTTTGCAAATATCATAACATACCAGTATATAAAACATTGAAAGAGAATATATCACATTATAGTTTGAACAAAGAGAATATAATAAATATTTCTTACGAAAATAATCCGATTTATGTGTTACCGGTTTATCATCCAGTTGCACAGGTGAAAAAAGACGAGCAGATTTCCCTTTATAAGATTATGTGGGAAATATTACTACAATACTATTCGAAAGATACTCTAATAAATGAATTGTGTACATATAAATATTGCCGAGAGGAGTTGAATCTATGAGAGGACATTATATTGTTTTTGAAGGGATTGATGGTAGTGGAAAAACTACTATTTGCTCAAATACAGCAGCTAGACTTAGAGAAAGTGGATATAAGGTTTTGCTTATTTCAGAACCAAGTAAATCGGAGATTGGTCAGTTGCTGAGAAAGCAAATGAAAACTATGACACTCAATCAGAAAACGATAGCATTATTATATGCAGCCGATTCCTATGATATCCAAGCCCAAATATTAGAAGACTATGATTTTATATTAAGTGATAGAAATTTTTTTTCAACAGTGGCGTATCAAATGGTGGATGTTGATGAAAATTGGCTTTTTTCAATGCATAAGTTTTTAGAAATTCCAGATGCAGTTTTTTATTTAAATGTTTCAGTTGATGAAGCATTATCTAGAATTGAGCGGCGAGATGGAAATAGAGAGGTCTTTGAGAATAAAGAGAGTTTAGACCAGATTAAACGAAATTATGATAAAATAATGAACAGAAAAACAGATTTTAGAATTTATAAAATAGACACCTCTGAATGCAATGTAATTAAAGTAGGAGAAATAGTATTAGAAACATTGAAAACCCAGTTTAATATGTAAGAGAATGGAGAAATATTATGAAGGTATTGTGTGTAGGACAGATGGGATGGGATATAACAACTATTGGTGAAAATAAATATAAGAATTTTGGCGGATCAGTTCTACATTTTTCACTAGCAGCAGCACTTATGGGATTAAAAGTTGATATGTTATGCTATGTCAATAAGAGTGAGTGGAATGAATTACTTATTAAGCTTGATATGATAGGAATTGGAACAGAAACCATTGTTGATTTTTATGATACGATAAAATTTTATATGTATTATGACGAAAATATGGTTTTTTGTGAAGATAAATTTTCAATGGATATAAATAGCAAAGAACCTCTAATCTTTGATACAATACCAAAAAATATATCCTACGACATGTATAATATTTGCGAGACTACACCTGAACAAGATTGGAAGACTTTGAGAAAGATTCTTGACCATAATCCTGAAGCTAAGATTTCTATGCAATTTCATATAGATAATCTGCTTAGGAATAAAGAACTTTATACGTCAATGTTGGGAGAAATAGACTACATATTTATGAATTTTGATGAAGCATTATTTATATCAGGTAAAGAA